>Ga0209611_10000316_pt1 | contig 66882 bp, 47 predicted proteins | sample S1TSphgellanicum_3_FD_187693 | JGI IMG/M metagenome (GOLD analysis project Ga0209611, IMG submission 187693) | Host-associated microbial communities from peat moss isolated from Minnesota, USA - S1T2_Fc - Sphagnum magellanicum MG (SPAdes) (version 2) | ecosystem: Host-associated > Plants > Peat...
TAAACGGTACGGCGCAAACATTACTTACCATGCGTGAACGGCACGAATTGAGATACCTAGGACCGTTGCGCTGCGGATCCGGATGTCGTTTGTAGTTACCAATGCGGTAAATGCGCTCAACTGGCCTCCCACCCCCACCGCTTTTGTCCGAAAGTCGTAGTTTACTTCTGCCAGTCGGCCCTCGGTTCCGTAGCGCGCTCCCACGGATGGGAAATGTAAGCCGTCAACAAAATCATCTTCGACATAGGCGCTCAAGTTGGATAAAACTGGAGCGGCGAAAGCGAGATGGTACTTTGGAATAAGGTCCTGAACATAGCTAATTCGCGAATCGACGCCAGTCACGAACGCGTCCCGATCAAAGTTAGCGTTATAGCTGATCGTCGCGTTGTTGAGCGTTCGTAGTGACCGAGGAATATCGTGCCAGTAAAGACGACCGAGGGCATCGATAACGACGAGATCGAGGGACCAACCGGCTTTCGATTGGGTTATCAGTTCAAAGTCCGTGGAAAACCCATAGGCGCTCGCGTTGCCGGCCGCGACAAATGGATTAAAATTTTCAAGATTCAAGTTGCTCGCGGTCTGAAGCCACGTAGCAGTGCCAACAGCGTAGTTAGCCGACGTGGCGGTCACTTTGCCAGAAAGCGAGTCCTCTTGCCCCTCAGTTGCCTTTAGTAAAGAGGCACCAAGACCCAAATGCGTCGACCACAGGTCCGTGAGATCGAAATCAAAAACCCGACGTATTCGCACCCCATCGGCTTTGAAAGAGTCTTCTTTCAGTGACAGTCCATATGTCCTTCCCGCATCAAATGTGTGACCGAAATGATTTGCAACTAGCGCATCCAACAGATCCTCAGACGCCTGCGCGCGGTATTCAGCGCGGAACAAAACCCCGACGCAGAAACCATATGCTTCTCCGGTCAGCTCGCTGTAGCCAATTCCGATGCCGATATTATTTCCGTTACTCGGCGAGTAATGTCCGCCACCATAATCATCGAATGTAACGACGGGCGCGGGCTCGAGATATGCGATTGCTGATGCATTGAACGCTATTCCGTAGCTTCCATCTGGACAGTTATGCGCTGGCCCTGCGCCGGCTGTAAGATCGAGCGCCGAGGTCGTTGCCGAGAGTGAGGCTAACAGGACTCCCGCAACGACCCCTAGTCTGAATTTTCGAATCATTCTTTCATCTAGAACAACGATTCACTCGTCCCGTCGCTGTAGTAGATAAACGCGCCGTTGATTGTCGCTGTCTCGGTCCCGTTGGCTGTAACCGTCCCAGTCAGTTTGCCACCGATCGGGTCAGTTACACTGATTACCACACCCGAATTGTTCGTTATCGTTCCTGAGTATCCGTCCGTGGCGTCATACTGACCCGTAGCGTTCAACTCGGCTGTCCCAGACGGCGTGACGTAACTGTAGGACGCCGATATCGAATCCGGTTGCGCCGGAGTCGCGATAAGCTGGGTGCCGTTTGCCGTCGCAGTGACCGTCAAAACGCGTCCTCCGGTGAACGACAGTGTGCCAACAAGTTGCGCTTGGGCCGTGAAGTAGTTCGTCGCCGAGATGGGCTTAGTAGCATCGAACGATGGCAGCCCCTCAAAGCTCACACCTATAGACCCGTTGAACAAGGGAATCGAACCGTCTGCGGTGATCTGGGTGATCGATCCTGTAACACTTGCGGTAGCCGGTAGTGCAAGCGCCTTCGACTTATCGTAGATGGGTGCCCCGATATTCGCTTTGACGGCATATGAAAATGCATCGGTTGTGAATTGGGTCAAATCGAGAACGCCGGAAATGGTAACCGCGGGCGACGCAGCGCTCACGATTGGCGCGCCAGTGAATAGACGCTGGACATTCTGAAGCGTAATGACGGAGTCACTGCCAATCGTCGCATTTACCAATGACACTCCACCCGCACCGCCGGACAGCGTCCCGCTCACGCTGATCGATCCGGTTCCGGTTGCCTGATTCCAGTCGCTCGACTCCGCCGCGCTAATTGATCCTTGTACTTTTCCGCCAGTCGAATTGACATAGAACGGTCCAGAGAAAGACGCGCTCTGCGCACCTGATGCGCTCGTAGTCCAAGTAAAGCTTGACTGCAACGCTGGGATGCTCGTGTTGATCGAATATTCAAAAGAGAAGATTGGATTATAGATCCCATTCAAAGTTGGCGAAGATGTTAATGCCTGCGTTTGGAGTGAGTACGTTCCAGCAGCAGTTTGCGTTACCGTTAAGAGTATCTGACCGTCCGCCGCTAAGCCAAACCGACAAAGTGCAACATTATCGGCTGTATTGAGACCGACCGGATCGTATCCGCATTCACTTTGATAATTGGCAACGCTATGAACAAGTGTGGTTATTACGCCGCTGGTGGTAACTTCTTGAATGCTGCTGTGACTCTCGTCCGCAACATAAACGTTTGCAGAGGAATCGAGCGCTATGCCAGTAAGGTATCCAAAGCTAGCCGTGGCTGTGGCTGAGTTTGACGTCTTCGTCTTGGCTAAGGTGCTAACTACGCCAGAAGGAGTTATTTTTCGGATCGCCGAATTATTGCTGTCGGCAACATAAAGATTACCCGATCCGTCAATAGTTATCCCTGTTGGATTTGCAAACTGCGCTGCCGCACCGACACCGTCCGCATACCCATACCCTCCCACTTGCCCCGCCAGAAGAGTAACGACCCCACTTTGCGTAATTTCCTCAATTGCAGATCCCGTAGTGACATAAAGGTTGCCTGAGCTATCCACGGCGATACCGTTAATAAACTGAACGCTATACGGAGCGACGGGCAGGGTCGTCACCACTCCGCCCGGCGCTATCATCCGAATCAAACCATTTCCGCTATCTGCGACATAGACATTGCCGGCACCATCCACTGCGAGTGCTGTCGGACTATTAAAAGCAGCTGACGAACCTGTGCCGTCACTATCGCCAGGGACGCCCGCCTGTCCGGCAACGGTGCTCACGACTCCATTAGAGGCTATTTCGCGAATGGTGTTGTTGTCCGACACGTATGCATTGCCCGACGAATCCACCGCAATGCCGCTGGGATTGGTGAATGTCGCCTGTGCCCCTGTACCATTCGTGGAACCCACCACGCCGGGTTGGCCCGCATAAATGACGGCGCCAGAGCTTGTGACTTTAGCGATTGTGAGGTTGAAGTTAACGACATAAATGGTACCCGATGGGCCCGCCGCCAGCGCCATTGGATTGAGAATATTCGGGGACGGTGTTCCAAGAGTCGCACTGCTCGTGGTGCCGAATTCAATCAACTGAGCCGCCTTATATGCTGAGCCCAAGAGAGAGCTTGTGCTTGATGCAATGGGATTCACATTCTTGTTGTAGTCGGCTTGTAACGCGGACAGTGTCGGTGCGTAGCCGAAGGTTTCTGTCGTTGACTGGTCGACAATGTTAGTCCGAATATTTGCGAAAAGCGCCTTCGTATTCGCCAACGGATTAGCACCTGGGTCGAAACCGGGGAGCGGCGATTGTTTTGCAAGCGCAGTTAGGAACGAGGTCTCCGCCGCTGTCGCAATATTCAGGCCAAGTGTGCTTGGTAGTTTTCCACCATCAATCGTAACAGTGCTGGAGTCGATACTCGTGTACGCCGACGAAATGTAGTTTGCGGCGCTGCTCAGAGTGATCGCGCCAGATGAGTTAATGGTTACAAGCTTTGCGAGTCCTCCGACCAAGCACACGATATTTGCGGAGTACGTTGTCGAGCAGGGTGACCCAGACGCTCCGGTTGCAATTCCCTCATTTGCCGCTACCGATAGGGCGGCCAATAGCTTGGCGAGTTCCTGTTCGGCCGCAGTAGCGGTCGTGTAGTTGCTGATGGCTATCGGTTGCGTATAGAGAGCGGGAGCGCCTGCCAAAAACGCTGTGCTTACCGCATTGTTGGCCGCGTCTATATTTGTCGTCGTGAGCGCACCGGTTGATGACTTCGCAATGTCGTATGCCATTTCGGTTAGCGGCGTAACCGATATGGGCTGCAAGTTCGTCACACTATCAAATACGGCATGTAGGATGAGACCGGGAGGCGCCGTGATCGCGGTACCCGCTATTTCATCTAGCATCTCGGTAGTAGAGTCAGTGGTTACAGCCACTACCACGGGACCCGCGCTGGCTACAGTGGCAGAAAATGCTCCCGTCTTAGCGTCCGTCCGCACGGATGTGATGGTGGTAGCGCTTGCGACACCGTTTGTTACGGAATAAAAGCTGACGATCGCGTTGAGCAATAATCCTTTCCCGGCTATGCCGGTGACGGTGCCAGATGGCACTGTAGACGTCGGAGCGGAACTTGCTCCGTTACCACCACCACCGCCGCACCCAGCCATGGCAGTGGCAAGTATGGCGGCACACACTGCTGATCCTGAAATCCGTTTCATCTTCATTATGTATCTCCCGATTTTCGGCCCGCGTCGCTCGGCGGATGGAACATATTCTTGGCGATGGATTAAACACAGAACACTGTTGGCGCGACTGCGAGTGGAATCACACTTCGACGCAATATGCTGCTTCGCGACACTGGAACTGTGGAACTGTGCGTTGCGTCAATAGATAGTTGAACTAGCGCGATTTGTAGCGAAGCTAAGTGGTGCGTCCACGCCAGTGGGAGCTTCGGAATCGCAGCGGCTGATAGCCCCAATTCTCCGCTACTACCGGCGTTGCAGCGCCTCGGTGGCTTCGCGTACCCATTCCTCGCGATCGGCAATGGCGTCGCGATCGTCCGTGGCCGGCAGCGTTTGCGCCGCGTCCCTTGCGCGAGCGTAGCTTTCTTTGGCACCGGTTGAATCGCCGTTCTTTGCGAGCGCCTCCGCCAGCGCCAGGAGGTTCGGCGGATACTCCGGCCGCAGGGACACGGCGCGGCGCGCCGCGATCAAACCAGCCTCCACATCGCCCGGTCCCAGCGGCCATCCCGGTGCGCGAATGAGCACGAGCGCGCGGACCCGCGCAGGTCCCGCCTGGTCATAGGCAGCGTCCGCCGCTTCGGCATTCTGCAAGCTATCGAGCATGGATTTGAGCAGTTCGCCGGCGCGCGTGGGATGAGTCCGAGCCTCGAGGCCTAGAGCCACTGCATGCCCGTACAGGCAGGCGGCGGCTCGCGGATCGAGGCCGATACAGGATTGCGCATCGCGTTCCGCTTCGGCTGCGAGCTCGACGCGGACGGCTGAATCGGATTCGTGGTCCATTCGCTTCGCATCCTGCGCAATGGCCGCGGCCAGTTGCTCGACCGATGTCGTTGGAGCGGGCGGCGTCGCCGTCGGCCGCGGTGCAGTCGCGCAACCCAGCACCAGGAGTGCAAACGATGCGCACCCCAGCCACCGCATCAGGGCGGGGCGGCGGGCTTGGGAAGGTCGGGCATCACGAAGCCCTGCAAATGCAGCTGCGCCAGGGTGTCGGCCTGGCCGCCGGTATTGCCCATCTTGAGCAGCGCCGCTTGCAGGGCGTGCGCTCTTGCCGCGGGGATCCGTGCATCGACGACGGCAATCAACGCGACCGGCAGTGGTGCCGACTGCAGCGCCTTCGTGAGTTCACCGGCGAACGGCAAGGTGGGCAGAGCCGCCGCCTGGGTCTGATCGAGCAGCGCGACCACGCGCTCACCGGCGGCAACGCGTCGGAGCGCGCTCAACACCTGTCCGGTCGACTCGATCTTGACGTCGGCCGGCAGCGGCCAGGCCGCGAGCGCCGAATGGCGCACGAAGTCGGGCGCGTAGCCCGCGACGCTCAAGATGGTGTATCCCGCCAAGGATTGCGGGCTCGTGACCGTGCCGGTCTTCGCCACGAGCGTCCAGCGCTCCGTCGGGCCGATGCCCGCCACATCCGCCTGCACCAACGGCGTCAGATGCAACTCCTTGCCGTGCTCGATGAAGAATGCATAGGGCACGAAGGTCAACGCCGCGTCCTCACCCTTGAGTTTCGCGACGCCCCCCTGTTCGGTGGGATCATAGAGGGCGGCAAGACTTCCCGCGGGCCAACCCGCGGCCGTGGCGGCGGCCGTCGCGAATCGATCCACGAACGGCTGCGCGTCCCCGGCGCCGCCCGGATATCCGGGTGCGCAGAATACGAGCGTGGCAACCGCAGCCATCAGCGAACTGCTCATGCGCGTAGGTTATCATCCTTGCGCGCAGACAGGCTCCTGTGACGCTTGGGCGCGCCTTTAATGAACACGCGCACTCCCGTCAAACTGGTGCAGATCTTTTTGCACGTGCTCAACGCGCGGCACGCGATCGTCCTCGCCTTCGCCGTGCTGGCGGCGGCCGGCATTTACGGCGTGACACGGATTCCAACCGATTCGGCCATCGAGCGACTGGTCGTGGCCGGCGACCCCGTGGCGCAGGCCACGCTCGAATTCGAACGGGTCTTTCCCGAGGGCGAGCAGGCGCTGCTGATGCTCGAAGCCCCGGACCCGTTCAGCGCCGCTGCGCTGCAAGGCGCCGCGCAGCTCGAGCGCGAACTCGATGCGATACCGCAGGTCGCGGCGCACAGCGTACTCACGCTCTATCTGCACGGCGCTTCGCTGGAGAGCATCGGCCCGGACGAGGCCGCGCGCGTGCGAGCCTTTGCGACCGGCACGACGCTGTTCCGTCGCGCCGGCCTGATCGGCGATCATTACTTGGGCATAGCACTCGAATTGCACGTCAATTCCGTCGCCGAGCGCAATCGCGCGCTTGCCGCGATCGATGCGCTGGTGCTGCCGCTCGAAAAATCCGCACATCCCTTCAGCGCCGTCCGGCGCGTCGGCACGCCGTGGCTCGATGCCTGGCTCGAACGGCAGACGGGCGCCGCGACCAAGAAGTTCATGCCTCTGTTCGGCGTTTTCCTGGTGACACTGGTGCTGCTCGTGTACCGCTCGTGGCGCACGCTGGCGGCGATCGTCATCACGCTCGGCGCGGTCGTCGCCATGGCCGTGGGTTCGGCGGCCATTTTCGGATGGAGCAATACCGTCGTGTCCACCATCGTGCCGCTCACCGTGATGGTCACGACCACCGCGACGCTGGTGTACCTGCACTCGCGCTACATGGAGCCGGATGACGCGCCGACCCTGCTCGAACATCATGCGCGGGCGCTGGCGAATAAGTTCCTGCCGTGCACCGCCTCGATGTTCGCAACGACCGTGGGTTTCGCCGCGCTCGCAGTGTCTGAAATCCGGCCGGTCAGAGACATGGGGCTGTGGACGGCGTGCGGACTCATCCTCGCGTGGCTGAGCTGCTTTACCCTGTTCCCCGCACTGCAGTCCCTGCTGCGTGCTCCGATGCGCGCAGGCTCGGTTCCCGCGGGCAAGTGGTTTCCGGTCTTCGTCGATGCTCTGATCCCCATCACGCGCCGCTACCGGTGGCTGCTGGTAACCGCAGCGATCGTGATCATGCTGTGCGGCGCGGCCGCATTGCTCGGCGTCCCGGGCAAGCTTCCGCCCTTGAATCTGGAAACCGATGCGCTGACCTATGTCAATCCCGGCGAACGGGTCGCGCAGGATACTCGTCGCTTCGAGCAGTCCAACGGTCTCGATGTCGACGATCTGTGGCTGCAAACCAAGCCCGGTCATGCCTTGGATCCGGATTTCCTGCGCGCCGTGGAGCTGCTCACGCGCCGGCTCGAACAGCACCCGGGCATCGATGCGGTGGATGGTCCCACCACCGTGCTGCGGTGGTCCCGGTACATCGCCACGGGCGGGGATCAATTGCCGACGGCGCCTGCCGACTGGCCGAAGCTCGCCGCGGACCTCGAGCAGATCATGCTCACCGAGCCCGGTGCGCGCAGCTATGTCGACGTGGCGGATCTCGCGAGCGTGCGCCTCAGCATCCGCGGACGCGGGGAGCAGTTCGGCCCCTCCGGCGCCATGCGCGCCTACGTTGAACGAACCTGGGCCGAGGCGCAGAGGAGCGACCCGAGCTTGCGCGATGTTCGCGGCCGGCTCGCCGGCAAGGGAGTGCTCTCCGGAAGAATCACCGAGCGATTGCTGCCGACCCTCACCCAGAGCTTCGCGCTCACCGCGGGCGTCATTTTTTTCGGCTTCCTGCTCGTGTTCCGCAGCCCGTCGGCGCGGCTGATGACGATGATTCCCTCGTTATTCGCGATACTCTCCGTGTTCATCGTCATGCGTGTGGCCGGCATCCCGCTCAATATCGCGACCATCCTCATCGCCTCGACCGTGCTCGGCGCCACCGAGAACGATCAGGTGCACTTCTTCTACCATTTTCAGGAGGAGCGCCATTTTCAACAGGAGCGTCATTTGCTTGCGGAGCAATTGCGCGGCTCCACCGCCGCGGCGCTGCGTCACGCCATGATCGTTGCGGGGCGCCCGATTCTGTTTGCCACGCTCATCAATGCGAGCGGCTTCCTCGCCCTGGCGCTCTCGGATCTGCCGCCCATGCGCCAATTCGGCGTCGTATCGGCGTCGGCCTTCGTGCTTGCGCTGCTCGCGGATTTCACAGCGTTGCCGGCGGCGTTGTGGATTCTGAGCCGCGATGACCAATAGCCTGGCGGCGGTATTCTCCACCAGCGTGGGTGTCGGACTGATCTTCGGATTTCAGCCGCCGTTGATCGCGCTCACACTCAGCCGTCTGGGTTGCTCGAGCTTTGCGATCGGCGCGGTGACCGCGGCGGGCTTGATCGCCGTGATGCTGTGCGGCCCGCTATACCCTCGGGCGATCGTCCGTCTCGGCCTCCGGCGCTGCATCATCGTCGGCATCGTCATCGCCGCCGTGATCCTGGCGCTGATGCCGGTGTGGCCGAGCGTATCCGTCTGGTGGCTGCTCAGGTTTCTCTCCGGCTGTGCGCTCGGATTGGTGTGGATCGCGAGCGAGATTTGGATGAACAGTGTGAGCGGACTCGACTCGCGCGGCACCGTCATGGGGATTTACGGCACGGTCTTCTCGCTCGGCATCGTCGCGGGACCCCTGCTGTTGGAATTCACCGGCACGCGCGGGGCGCGGCCCTTCCTGATCGGTGCCGCCTGCCTGTTGCTGACTTTGTTGCCGCTGCTGATGCTGCGCCAGGTTGCGGGCGCCGCGCAGGTATTCACGCCGCTGCGCCGCCTGTCGGGCGCTCTGCGGGCCGCGCCGATCGTCATGCTCGCCGCCGTCGTCGCGGGACTGGTGGAGTCCGCCGACCTGACACTACTGCCGCTGTTCGGAACCCATGCCGGTCTCGATGAGCGGGCCGCGTTGTCATTGGTCGCCGTCTTCATGGCCGGCAACGTGGTCTTGCAAGTGCCCATCGGATTGCTTGCCGATCGCTACGGACGGCGGTTCCTGCTCGCGATATGCGCCTTGGCGAGCGGAATCGGACCTCTGCTGCTGATGCGCGCTTTGCACGCGCCGCTGCTGCTTTGGCCGCTGTTATTTGTCTGGGGAGGGACGCTGTATGCGTTTTATAGTCAGGGCGTCGCGATGCTCGGCGAATCATTCGCGCTCGAGAATCTGCCGAGCGCCAATACCGTGTTCGTCATGGTGTATTGCCTGGGCGGGGTGATCGGACCGAGCGCGGGCGGCATCGCCATGGACCTGTGGCCCGGCCGCGGCCTGCCGGTCCTGCTGAGCGGTGCCGCCTGGTTGATGCTGGGTGGGCTCGCACTTGGGTTCAATCGGCGCCTTTGACGCGTTTGTCGAAGAAATCGCGGATCGCGGTATAAATGTGGATTTTCATCTGCGGGGTCGACAGCCCGTGCTTTGCGCCGGGGTAGGTCATCAATTCGAATTGCACGCCCCGAGATTGCAGCTCCGACATCAGACGGGTGGAATTGACGAACAGCACATTGTCGTCCGCCATCCCGTGTGCCAGGAATAACGCGGATTTCAAGCCGGTGAGCGAGGCGAATACCGAGGAGTCCGCATAGCCTTGCGGGTTCTCCTTCGGAGTGCCTAAGTAGCGTTCGGTATAAGCGGTGTCGTAGAGCGTCCAGTCGGTGACCGGTGCGACGGCGGCACCGCCGGCGATGAGCCCTGCGCCCTTGCCCAGCAGCATCAAGGTCATATAGCCGCCGTAGCTCCAGCCAAATACGCCGATTCGTTTCGCGTCGATCCATGGCAGGCCGCCGAGCCAGCGGATCCCCGCCAGTTGATCGCGCACTTCGATTTCGCCGAGCCGCCGGTAGATCGGGTCTGAAAACGCGCGGCTGCGGCGTGCGGAGCCACGATTGTCGAGGGTGAACACGACATAGCCGTGCTGCGCCATGTATTCATCGATCATGTTTGGCCAGCTTCGTTTCACCAGCTGCACGGTCGGGCCGCCATACACGGTGACGAACACCGGATAACGTCGCGACGGATCGAAATCCGGCGGCTTCATCAGCAGGTATTCGAGATCTTGCCCATCCTCGGCGCGGATATGGCCGAACTCCGGGAGCACGTGACGGTCCCGATAAGGCCAGTAGGGATGCGAGGAATCGAGCGGGTTGGCCTCGATCCACGCCACACGGTGGCCGTCGGGTGCGTTGATGCTCACCTGAGGCGGAGTATCCGAATTTGAAAAGGTGTCGACGTACAAGGTGACCCGCTTCGAGTCGCGGGCGAACTGCGCGGCATGCCACCCCTCCCCGCGGCTGATGCGATGCGGGTCCGCGGCATCCTGCCCGTCGATGCGCACCGTGTAGATCTGCTGATCCATGACCGCGTCCTTATTGGAGGCGAAGTACACGAGCCCGGCGGATTCATCGACCGCCAGCAGCTCATCGACGTTCCACGCGCCCTGGGTCAGCGGATGACGCAGATGACCATCGAGATCGTACAGGTAAAGCTGGTTGGTGCCGGAGCGTTCGGAGGACCAAATGAAGGATTTCTGGCTCTTTAAAAACCGCAGGTCATCCGCGAGATTGATCCACGTCGCGGAGGTCTCGGAGACGAGCATGGTCTGTTGCAGCGTGCCGGCATCGACGAGGATGAGATCGAGCCGTTTCTGGTCGCGCGTGAGGCGCTGAAAGGCGAACTCGCGTCCATGCGAAGTCCAATCAGCGCGCACCAGATAAATGTCAGGGTCCTCGCCCAGATCGACCCAGCGCGTGTCGCCGCCCGTCGGCGACACCACACCGAGTTTGACAGCCACATTGGGATCCCCGGCCGCCGGGTAGCGCTGTTCCACGACTGCGGTCCGATCCGCGTAGATTTCGAAACGCCGCGCAATCGGCACCGCGCCCTCGTCGAACCGCTTGTAGGCGATGGCGGAGTCGTCCGGAGCCCACCAGTAGCCGCTCGTTTGACGCAGCTCTTCCTGAGCAATGAACTCCGCCTCGGCATTGTGGATGGTCCCTCCGCCGTCCGAGGTCAGACGCCGTTCGCCGCCGTTCGCAAGGTCGATCACCCACAGATCCTGGTCGCGGACAAAGGAGACATAGCGGCCGCGCGGCGACACCTGCGGATCCAGGATGGGCTGCGCAGCATGCGTCAGTTGCCGCAGCGCGTTCGTGGCCGCCCCGTCCAGATCATAGAGATACAGGTTCCCGCCGAGCGTGAACAGCACGTGTCTGCTGTCGGGCGCCCAATCATAGTCGACGATCCCATGGAAGTCGGCGATACGCTCGCGTTCGCGCCGCGCCTTCTCGGCGTCGGACAACTGTTCCGCGGGGACGAGTTGCGTCGAGTCGACGCGCATCTCGACCTTGCCGGTCTTCACGTCATAGGTCCACAGGTCGAGTTGATGCCGATCCGAGCTGCGGCCCTGCAACAGTCCGACACGCCGGCCGTCGGGGGATATCTTGACGCCGCGCGGGGTGGCGCCGCCGAGCGCCGGATCTCCGAAGATCCGTTCCAAGGTGAGGTCGGCAGCGGCAGCGGGTAGGGCCATCAGCAGCAGCAAGAGGCAGTAGAGACGACGCATTGGAGCAAGGCCGCCTCCCATATCGCGCGGATTCATGGATCATGATTATAGGGGCGGCGCGCTGCTCTGCGCCATGCGTGGGCTGTATAATGGCGTGATGCACGCGCTGCTCACAGGGCCGGAGGGAAATCCGACCGCCCAAGAAATCGACAAGATGGCTCGCGATGGGTACCTCGTGGTGCGCCGGTTCTTTTCGGCTGCCGAGACCGCCGACCTGCTGCGTTGGACCTCGCAATTGCAAAATGCTCCCGAGGCACCGGGCCGTCATTGGGTGTACCGGGAAGACAGCCAGACAGAACCGGGGCACCGGGTCTTGCAGCGGATCGAAAACTTCTGTCCCTATCACGAGGAATTCGACCGGCTGATCCGCCGGGACGCACTCACGCGGTGGGCGGGCGCACTGTTGGGCGGTCCCGTGTTGTTGTTCAAAGATAAGATCAACTTCAAGATGCCCGGCGGCGCAGGGTTCAAAGCCCATCAGGACCAGCAAGCGGGTTGGGGCCGGTATGCGCCGATTTTCCTCACCGCGATGGTGACTCTCGATGCGGCGACCCTCGAGAACGGCTGCCTGGAGATGGCGGCAGGCCGGCACCGCGAAGGGCTGATCGGCGAGGAATGGAATCCGCTCAGCGAGGCGGGGCTGTCCTTGGCGGCGGTACCCACCGCGCCGGGCGACGTGATTTTTTTCGACAGCTTCACTCCGCACGCGTCGAAGCCGAATTTGACCGACTCGCCGCGCCGCATCCTGTACCTGACCTATAATTTGGCGGAATATGGGGATCAACGGGAGCGCTACTACGCGGACAAGCATGCGGCGTTCCCGCCGGATATCGAACGCGAAGCGGGCAAAACCTACGTGTTTCGCGTGTAGGGACAGCGACTGTCGGGACAGCCATAGGGACAAACTGTGAAATACGGTGCCATCGCCGGCGGCGTCGTCGGAGTCGGATTGTCGATCTGGCTGCTCGAGAGCTACGGCTTCGCACGCGTCTTCGAGGTATGCGCCGGCGCCGGTTGGCTCGGCATTTTCGCGCTGATCGCCTTTCATCCGCTGCAAATGCTCGCATCGGCGCTGGCGTGGCGAAGGGTCGCCGGATCCGGATGCAAACTCATCGGACTGCGCGGCTTCTTTGTCCTGCGCTGGATCCGTGAAGCCGTCAATAATTTGCTGCCGATGGCTCAAATCGGCGGCGACGTGCTCGCCGCGCGGCTATTGTGCCGGCAAGGTGTGAAGGCGGCGCCGGCAGTCGCCGGCACGATCGCGGATCTCACGCTCGAAATCGCATCGCAGATCCTGTTCACCGCACTGGGCTTGGTCCTGCTCATGCAAAGCGCGGGCGGAGACGGCATCGCTCACCAGGTCATGATCGGATTGAGCGTCGCCGTGGCCACGGTGGCATGCCTCATCGCCGCGTTGTGGCTGGGATTCGCGGGCCTCATCGAACGGGCGGTGCTGCGCATCGGCCGGATGGTGGGCATCACCGGCCGCCGCGAAATCGCGGGACTCAATGAGGCGATCCGCGCCTGCTTCAGGCACCCAGGCAGAGTGACCGCGGCGACGTTCTGGCACCTGGTATCTTGGCTGCTGGGCGGCATCGAAGTCTGCATGGCGCTGCATTTTCTGAACAACGACATCACCCTCATCGATGGATTGATCATCGAAAGCATCGGTCAGGCGCTCAAGACGTTGGGATTCGCCGTCCCCGGGGCTCTCGGCATTCAGGAAGGCGGCTACATCGTCATTTGCCGGGTTTTGGGAATCTCCCCGGAGGTTGCCATCGCGGTCTCTCTCTTGAAGAGAGTGCGTGAAGCGGCGCTCGGGATCCCGGCGCTCGTCTATTGGCGACAACGCGAGCACGCGGCCGCGGTGCGGGCTGCCTCTTCCGCGGAGATCATCCCTTGATCGGATCGTCTTGGACGCACATACCCGCGCGGCTCTTGGTCCGTCCCCTCATCGGTACCTGGGTGCGCCCAAACCATCTCACGACCTTGCGGCTCGCGAGTGGGCTCGCGGCGTGTTTGTTTTTTTCCCTCGGCACCCGGGCGGGCATGTGGTGGGGCGGTGCATTGTGGTTCCTCTCGGCGTTTCTCGACCGCGCGGACGGAGAACTCGCGCGCATCGGCGGGATGATGAGCGCGGGCGGACACCGCTATGACTACTATGCCGACAGCATCGTGAACGCCGTTTTTTTCGTGTCGATCGGGTTCGGCCTGCGCCACTCGTGGCTGCACGCGTGGGCGATACCGCTCGGGTTTCTGAGCGGCGCGTCGATGTTCGGCTGCAGCGTCTTCTCGGAATGGCTCGAGTTGCAAAGTCCCGCCGGCACCAAGGCCTACTCGGGAAAATGGGGATTTGATCCGGACGACGCGCTCTATCTGATGACGCCCTTGGCGTGGCTTGGATGGCTCGCGCCCATTCTCGTCGGAGCGAGTGTCGGAACCACTCTCATGATGGTGATCACCGCACTGCGTCTGCGGTCGTTGAAACGCCGCGCCGCGGCTCACATCGGCGGCGCAGCGGCCGATCATGCCTCGAGCGATCCGAATCCTTCGCGATCGAGTTCCGCCGTTTGACCGACGCGCCGCATGAACCGCGCCTCGAGGTCGGACGCCGACAGCGGCCTCGACAGAAGAAATCCCTGTGCTTCATGGCAACCGCGCTTGCGTAGCCAATCCAACTGGCTGGTCCGTTCGATGCCTTCAGCGGTTACCGTGACACTCAGACTCTTGCCGAGCGACAGTATCGCGCTCGCGACCGCCGCGTCACTCGGCGAGCGCTCGAGGTTATGCACAAACGCCTTGTCGATCTTGATGCGGTCGGGAGGAAATCGGGTGATGTATGCCAGGGAGGAATAACCCGTGCCAAAGTCATCCAGCGCGATGCGGCAGCCGAGCCGTCGCATCCGCTCGAGCGCCGTGCGCACCCTGACGGTGTCATTCACCAGCAAAGACTCGGTAATCTCCGCTTCGATCAAATGAGCCGGTATGCCTGCGGCCGCGGCCTCCGCCTCGAGGACGCGGGCGGGATCGCCGTGCAGCAGCTCTTTGCCGGACACGTTGATCGCCACCGGCATCGCGATGCCATGGTCCTGCCACTGGCGCAATTGCCGGCACGCGCTGCGCATCACCCAGTTGCCGAGTTCGATGATCAGGCCGCTCTCCTCGGCGATCTCGATGAAACGGATCGGCGGGATTTCACCGTGGTCGGCGTCGCACCACCGCAGGAGCGCCTCCACGCCGACCAGGTGATTGTCGGCCAGACGGAATTTCGGCTGATATTGCAGCTGCAAGAGGTCGTCCTGCACGGCGCGGCGCAGCCGCCCTTCAAGATCGAGCCAATCCCGCCGCCGCGAACTCAAGGCAGCGGTATACATGACCACCGACCCGGACGGGCCGAGTTTCGCCTGGTCCATGGCGGTGCCGGCGTGCTTCATGACCGACGCTACATCCTCGCCATCGTCCGGATACGTGGCGATGCCGATGCTCGGGGTGGAGTAAAACTCGAGGCCGTCATAGACGATGGGGTCTTTGAGCGCGGCGGCACACGCCTCGGCGATGTCGACCGCCACCGAGCGGGCCTCCGCGTGGCGTACCAGGATGACGAATTCGTCGCCTCCAAAACGGGCGACGGCCAGATTCTCGTGCCTGGCACGGAAGCCGGCGAGCGATCGATCGAGTTTTCCGGCCACGGTTTGCAGAACCGCGTCGCTCACCGCGTGACCGAACGTGTCGTTGACGCGCTTCGAGCTGTTGAGGTCCAAATAAATGACCGCGACCGTCTCGCTCGATCCGTTTGCCTCGATGAACAGTTGCTCCGCGGTTTCGAGGCAGCGCTGACGATTGGGCAGGCCCGTCAGGGTGTCGTAGTAGGCCAGCCGCTCGATGCGCTCGGCGGCGGCGGCATTGCGCAGGATATACGCCAGCCGCCGGGGCAGCAGCGCCCAATTGACGGGCTTGGAGATGAAATCGGTGGCGCCCGCATCGAATGCCCGGCTGATGGCGGCGGAGTCTTCGTGGCCGGTCACCATCACGATGGGCACGCTCGCGAAGCGCGCTTCGGCGCGCAACCGGCGGCAGACCGCGTAGCCATCCAACGCCGGCATGTCGACGTCCAGCAGCACGATCGCAATCTCGTGCGACAGTGCAGCCTCGAGCGCCGCCAACCCGTTGTCGAAGCTCATCGGCAGAAGACCTGCGGCGGTCGCCGTCTCGGACAGCAGCAGGCGGCCCAAGGCTTCATCGTCCGCGATGATGGCGATTGGATGGGTGGGCCGGATGCTGCTCATGCGATCTGCCGCATTTGATGGCGCATCAGTTCGGCGATGAGCGCCGGCAGCGCCGCGGCGAGAGTGCCGAACAGTTGCTGCGCGCGCGCGCGATCGCCGTGCTCGCAGATCTTGTCGAGCCGACGCAGGTCGCGCGCAAACGCCAGCGCACCGACGTTGGCCGCGCTCGAGGCGAACCGGTGGCAAACGGCGCGTGCCGCGCCCAGATCATCCGAGCGCAGAGCTGATTCGAGCTGCGCGAGGGCATCGCGGGACGCCGCCTGGAATAACTCGACCAGTTCGGAATACAGATCGACCCGGCCCGCGCCGCGCAAATTTTGCAGTCCCGCCACCGCCGTCGCATCGACGCGCGACAGAGTTTCCTGGCCCAGGGCCTCCGGCGCGGCGCGTTTGACCCAGTGCTGCAAGAGCTCCGCGCACTGCTGCAGCGAGTACGGTTTGCTCATGATGTCGTCCATGCCGGCATTGCGGCAGGAGTCGCGGTAGTTCTTCGCGTCATGCGCGGTCAATGCGATGATCGGCGTGCGGCGCGCTGATCCTTCGCCCTGACGGATGAGCGCGGTGGCCGCGAAGCCGTCCATCATCGGCATGTTCAGATCCATCATGATGAGATCGAACCGCTCCGTCGCGCAGCGCGCGATCGCTTCCGGACCATTCTGCGCCCACACGGCGGTGCAGCCGAGTTCGGCAAGATAGCCGCGCGCGACCGCCGCGTTGACCGGTTCGTCCTCCACCAGAAGCACATGGGCGTCGATGATCGGCGAATCCCGATCCGACTGCGACGCCGTATACCGCGCCGCGCGGTCGAGGCCCGCCGCCGCCTGCAGCGCCTGATGCAGAATGGCCCGCTGTACCGGCTTCGGCACGATGAGCGCCGAATCCACGGAGCGCCCGCGCTGCAGCGCCTCGATTTGCGCGTCGGTGCCGACAATGGTCAGCGCCGGCGCGACCCCGGCCGCTTGACCGAGCGCCGATTCGATGAAGTCCGCGTGCGTGGTGAGATCCGCGATCAGCAGGTCGGCGCTGCCGGCCGTGGACGGCGATGGGTCGCACTCGCCGGACACCAGCGTCAGACCGAGCGCCGCCATGTGGCGACCCAGCGCTTCCGCGAGCGCCGGTTGGCGCGTCAGAATGCGCACGCGGCGCTGCGCGAGCGGTGCCGGTTGCTGCGCCGGCGCATCCTGCGACGCCTGCAGGGGCAAACACAAATGGAACGTGGAACCGACGTTGGGGCGGCTTTCCACCGTGATCGTTCCGCCCATCCGTTCGGCGAGTTCACGGCAAATCGCCAGTCCAAGTCCGCTGCCGCCGAAACGCCGGGTGGTCGATTCGTCGGCCTGGGTGAACGGCTCGAAGATCTTGGCGATCGCCGCGGCATCCATGCCGACGCCGGTGTCGGCAATCGTGATCTGCAACAGCGCGCGGCCCGACTCCGGCGCGCCGACGTCGGCCTTGACACAGACCCCGCCTTGCATCGTGAACTTGACGGCGTTGCCGACCAGGTTCATCAGTATCTGGCGAATCCGCAGCGGATCGCCGATCAGCTGTGCAGCGTCCGGCAGCGGCGGGCAGACGGTGAGCTCAATGCCCTTGGCTTCCGCGGCGCCGACGAAGAGTGTCGCGCATTCCTCGAGCATCGAGCCCAAGTCGAGGGGCAGCGCCTCGAGTTCGACCTTGCCGGCCTGCAACTTGGCAATGTCGAGCAGATCATTGACGATCTGCAGCATGATGTGCGCGGATGAGCTGATCGTCTGAGTCAGCCGGGCCTGTCCCGCGGACAGGGCGGTGCGCGCGAGCAATTCCGTCATGCCCACGACCCCGTTCATCGGTGTGCGCAGTTCGTGACTGATCCTGGCCAGGAAATTGCTCTTCGCTTGTGCCGCCTCCGCGAGCAATCGATTGCTGTCGAGAAGTTCGCGGGTGCGCAACTCGACTTCCGACTCCAGACGCTGCTTGGCGTCGACGATCTGCCGGATATTGGCGCGGTGCCGCCGATAGCGGTGAAGTACGAACAGCAGGAGTAGGATCGCATACGCGGCATAAGCCCACGCCGAACGCCACGGCGCCGCGTTGCGGTGAATGGTCAAGCGCAGCGGTGGATCGCTCCAGACCGAATCGGCATTGGCGGCGCGCACTTCGATCAGATGGTCGCCGGCGTCGAGATTCGTCAGGGTCACCCGGCGCTGTGGGCCGAGATCGATCCAACGGTCGGACAGGCCGGCAATGCGATACTCCAATCGATTGCGCTTCGGCGAGGTGAAATCCAGAGCACTGAAGTCGAGCGACACGATGCTCGCCCGGTAATCCACCCGCAGGCGGTCAACCAGCCAATACGGCGTGGCGCTCGGCACCGGCACGCCGAGCACCTCGAGACCCGCCAGCGCGACGCGCGGCACGTGAGGGTTATCGGTGAGCCGCATCGGGTCGAAGATATTGAAGCCGCCCGGACCGCCGAAACAGAAGCGGCCGTCGCGTAAGCGGTGAAACGCGTTGAAATCGAATTCCTCGCCCTGCAGACCTTGCTCACGGTGGTAGGTCTTGACCGCATGCGTCTTCGGATCGAAGCGCATCAATCCCGCATCGCTGCTCAGCCAAATGCGTCCGGCGGAATCGGCCAGAATCCCATAAATCGTATCGCTCGACAGGCCGTCCTCGCGCCCGGTGACCTGAAAGTGGATGTCGTCTGCGGATGCGGAGGATCCGACCACCCGGGCCATGCCGCCGCCGTCCGTTGCGATCCAAACGCCGCCGGCACCGTCGACTGCGATGCCGAATATCGTATTCGAGGGGAGGCTGGCCGGATCGTGCGCGTCGTGGCGAAATACCTTGATGACCGTACCGTCGGGGCGCGCCAGGTCGAGCCCGCCACCATCCGTGCCCAGCCACATGTTGCCCTGCAAATCCTCGGCAATCGCGCTCACGCTGACGGCGCTGATCGCGCCCGCCGCTGCGGTGGTGCCAAACGGCAACTGGCGGATCAACCCGCTGGCGGGCTCGAGCACGTTGGCCCCGCCGTTGTACAAACCGAGCCAGATCTGGCCGCTGTGCGACTCGACGATCGTCATGACGCCTTTGGCGCTCAGGCTGCGGGGATCGCCGGCTTTGACCGGAATGGATGTCAGCTGTCCGTTGGGCGAGAGTTTCTCGAGCCCGGCCGTCATCGTGCCGATCCACAAGTTGTCGTGACTATCCAGGCGCAGCGCCATCACGCGCTGATCGCCGATTGCGCCGTGCCGGCCGACGATGCTGTCGATGTCGGTGATCTCCCCGCTGCTCTCGTCGAACTTCACCAGGCCGCCGGTGGATGCGATCCACACCTTGTGATCCGGTGCATCGGCAAACGAATTGACGATCTTGCCTCCGAGCCAATCGGGGCGATGGGCGCCGAGTTCGAAGCTGCGCGGATTCCAACGGCTGACGCCGCCGGCACGCGTTCCGATCCACACGAGGCCGGCTTGATCCTCGTACAGCGACAGGATGGACGATGCGCGGAGCGAATCCGGATCACGCTCATCATAGCGATAATGGGTGAACTGGCCGGTCGTTGGGTCGAGCAGGTCCAGGCCCTCCGGAGTTCCGACCCAGAGGCGCCCGGCGTGATCCTCGAGAAGTGCCCGCACATCGTCGCTGCTCAACGAGCCCGCACGCCGGGGATCGTGCCGAAAGTGCTCACGCACATGTCCGGCATGGTCCATGCGGTTGAGCCCTCCGTCGAAACTGCCGACCCACAGGTTGCCGCTGTGGTCTTCCAGGAAACGCGATATTCGCGGCCCGTCGAGACTCTGGGGATCTTCAGGAGCGTGACGAAAATGCAGGAACGCGCGCTGCTCCGGCTGCCACCGGTCGAGCCCGACCGCTGTACCCGCCCATAGCGCGCCGGAGCGATCCAGAGCGACGGTGAAAACGTCATCGTCGCTCAAGGAGTCCGGATTCGCCGGGTCGTGGCGCAAATGTTCGATGCGCCCCGTTTCCGGATCGAGGACGTCGATTCCGGCGCCGACCATGCCGACCCAGACGCGGCCACGCGCATCCACGCACACGGCACGCGTCACGTCGCTTGCGAGCGATGCCCCATTCGCCGCTTCATGCCGGTAGACCGTGAATTTGTCGGTGTTGCGATTCCAACGGGCGAGGCCGGCATCCTTGATCGCGATCCAAAGATCGTGATGCGCATCCTCGGCGATGTCGCGAATGAAGTTGCCGGGTAGACCGCCTTGCTGCGTACGCGATGAGCCGTACCGGACGAGATCGTGGCCGTCGTAACGAACCAGACCGTCCTCCGTGCCGAGCCAGACGAAGCCCTGGGAGTCCTGCAGCGTCACGTTCACCGTGCCCTGCGGCATTCCCTCCGCGACGGTCAGATGCTCGAGAACGAGCGCCGGGGCGTCAGCGGCCGGGGCCGCGGCCGAGGCGCAAAGTAGCGACAACCACCCGGCCGCGATCAACGCTCGTGAGCCGACTGCATGCATAGGAATGATCACCTAGGTACGAAGCAGGATCTTCCGCGACACCGGCTCGAGCGGGGTTGATGGGTTGCACATTTCCGCCTATTGGTTCGGTACCCAGTCGACGATCGATGCGGATTGCGTTGATGCTGCGGCGGATCCGGGCGTATTCCACCAGGACACGGAGGTGCTCCAGGTGTATCCGGTCGACCAGGTGTAACCCGTCGACCACGTATAGCCCGTGGACCACGTATAGCCGGTGGACCACGTGTAGCCCGTCGACCACGTGTAGCCCGTGGACCAGGTGTAGCCCTGGGTCGAATTGTAGGCCGCCGACCAGTTATAGCCGTCCGACGATTGCGCCGCACCCCAGGTCGAGCCGGTCATATTCATGACGTAATAGTTGCCGTTGGAGTCACGATTGGCGGGTCCGCCGAAGTGCTGGGTCCCGGCCAGGTCGGCAGTCACGTTGAGCCCCCGGTTCGCGCAGCCGGTCGCGGTGCTGTTGACCGCCGCCACCGCGTTGACGAGCCCCGCGCCCTGCTGAAAGACACTGTAGGCGAGCGATCCGCTCGAGGTCACCGCCGGCCGCGCCGAGGCGAGCAGTCGGCATTTCACATTGTCGGGCGTGAGGCTTGGATTCGCCTGCAACATCAAGGCCACGACGCCGCTGGTCACCGCCGCCGCTTGCGAGGTTCCCGACATCGTGAACAGCGACTCGAGCGGCGACATCGAACCGGGGTCAATGTTCGCCAGGTAGCTGTTGCTGTTCATCGACCCGACCATGTGGCCGCCCGGCGCAATCATTTCCGGCTTGACGAAGCCTTCATAGGTCGGGCCGGTGGAGGAGAACGAGGCGAGCCGATCATCGCTGGTGTTGTACGGCGTGAAGTTATCCGTGAGCGCACCCACCGTGATCACGTAGGGGACGTTGCCGGGCACACCGATGGTCATCGGATAGGGTCCTTCATTGCCGGCCGCGGCGACGACAACGATCCCGGCCTGCCATGCCCGCATGACGGCTTGATTCAGCGGATCGAGCCAATAGTTCGATTCGGGTGTTGCACCGAACGACAGATTCACGACTCGGATGTTGTACTTTTTCTGATTGGCGAGGATCCAGTTGAGGCCCGCGATCACATCGCTGTAGCGGCCTGCTCCCTGATTATTGAAGGCGCGCACGATGACGAGGTTGGCTTGCGGAGCGATGCCGAACTCGCCGCCGTAAATATTGGTGGCGCCGCCCGCGGCGATGGAGGTGATATGAGTGCCGTGTCCGTACGGGTCGCCGGTGACCGGCCCTGCGCCCCCGTTGGTCACATCGACGCTCGCGAGCACCCGGAATAGGTAATTCTGTTGGGGATCCTGCCAGAGGCCGGTGTCGAGCACGGCAATGGTCACGCCTCGGCCCGTGATGCCTTCGCTTTGCAGTGTGTTGGCGCCCACCAAAGTCGGATAGCTCGTCTGGTAGAGGACCGTGGGTGAGTTCACGGCCGTTCCGTCGGCCGGCGTGCTGCTGCCGGTCAGACCCTGCGCCAACGGAGTGGTGATCCCGCCCAGCAAGGATTCGGTGCCCACCGACCGGTCGGCGAATACGTTGACACCGGGCATGGCACGCAGCCGCGCCGCCTGGGCAGAACTCAAGCGCGCCGCGACCGCGTGGATGATCTCGAGATCCCGATCGACGGTGGCGCCCACGCGGCTCACGTCACGGTGTGCAGCGATCACGCTCTGGTCCTGGACCAGGTATCGCGCGGTGCCCGCCTCCCCGGCGCCGGCGGGAGCAGCGGCGGCGGCCACTGACAGCGACAGCGCTGAAATCAACGTCGAGGGCAAGTATTGGCGCGTGTTCATTCGAATGTCACCTGTAACGAATAGTGGATCTCGTCGAGGCGTCCATTAGAGTCCGACGGCAGCCGACATACGGTCGAAGGAGCCACGCAGGCCGCCGCGCGGCTCGTGAGTGGCGTCACATAACGGGGGTGTCAAATTCGCGCTATCGAATGCAGCTCCGCCAATGCGATCATGAAAGTACTTATGTCAACCCTGCAGTGCCCGCACCGGCCGCCGTGTCCAGGCTGCCCGCGGTTCGGTGAATCCGGCATCGCCCCCGCCGCGCGTGCCGTGCTCGAGGACTTCGCGCGCGCGCACGATGTGTCCCTCGTGCCGATGATCTCGGGGCAAAGTGCCGGGTTTCGGCTGCGTGCCCGGCTCGCCATCCGCGGCCGGGTAGGCTCGCCCAAGCTGGGACTGTTCGAACTCGGCACTCATCGTGTGGTCCATATTCCCACCTGCAGCGTCCAGCACCCCTTGATCAACCGCGTGGCGGCCGTCGTGCGGCGCGCGCTGGCCGATGCGCGAGTGACCAGTTATTCGGACAAGGCCCATCTCGGTCACGCACGTTATCTGCAAGTGGTGGTGGAGCGCGGCTCGCAAACCGCGCAAGTGGTGATCGTCGCCAACAGCGCCACCGTGCAACCGTTGGCGGCGTGCTTCGCGTTGATCGTCGAGCGGCTCGGGCCGCAACTGCATAGCCTATGGTTCAGCGCCAATTGCGATCGCTCCAATGCCATCTTGGGTCCCGAGTTCCAGAACTGGTGCGGACCTTCGAGCGTCGTCGAACGTTTTGGCGGAGCGCAAGTGCATTACCCGCCGGGCGCCTTCGGCCAGAACAATCTCGGCATCGCGCAGAGCATCATCGAGCATGTGCGCGACCAGATTCCGCCGGCCGCGCGGGTCGCTGAATTCTACGCGGGCGTCGGTGCCATCGGCTTGTCGGTGTTGAGCCGGGTGCGTGAGTTGCGGATGAACGAGCTCGGTGCGCAGTCACTGCACGGACTCGAACTCGGACTCGGCGCTCTCGATCCGGCTGATCGGGCAAAGATCTCGGTGATCCCGGGCCCGGCGGGAGCGGCGCACTCGGCCGCCGCCGGCGCGGACGTCGTGATCGCCGACCCGCCGCGCAAGGGTCTCGATCCTGCGCTCACCGACCATCTCATGGGCAATCCACCCGAGCGGTTCATCTATGTCAGTTGCGGTCTCGAATCCTTTCTCAGCGATGCCGCGCGCCTGACCTCGCAGGGCAGGCTGCGTCTGCGTGCGCTCACCGCCTTCAATCTGTTTCCGTTCACCGAGCACGTCGAAACCGTCGCGCGGTTCGAGCGAGTCTGATGCCCGGCCTATGTTTATTGCTCTGCTCGATGTTCGCACTGCTGTTGATGCCGCACGCCGCCCGGGCCCAGGCGGGCCCGCCGTACTTGACCAACGATCCGGGCACTCCCGGCAATGCCAATTGGGAAATCAATCTGGCGTCGATGCAGACGATTGCGCGCGGCGGCGCGTCCTACCAGACTCCGCAAGTCGACATGAATTTTGGCGTCGGCGACCGAATCCAACTCACCTATGAGATCCCTTACGTTGTGCAGGCCGATCGCGGGCAGCCTGTGCGGAGCGGCTGGAGCAACGGATATCCCGGCGTCAAGTGGCGCTTTTTGGATCAGGGCGAGGACGGATGGCAAGCCGCGGCGTTTCCGCAGGTCGAGACCGGTTCATCGCTGCTGTCGCGGCAAAAGGGAATCGCCGAGCCGGGCCCTCGCTATCTGCTGCCGTTCGAGGTCTCGAAACGCGCCGGACCGATCGATCTGGATTTCGAAGCCGGCTACTATTTTGCCGGGCACCGCCCGAGAGAACGCATTCTCGGGTTCGTCGCGGGCCGATCAGTCACGGAGCGGCTCGAGCTCGACGCGGAAATTTATGATGACCGTGCCGAGGACGCGCTGCCGCATTCCACCACACTGGATGTCGGCGGCCGCTATAAGTTGCGCACCGGCCTGATCGCACTTTTCATGGCCGGCCGCAGCGTCAATGGATTCGCCCATGATCAGCCGCAGTTCATGGGCTATGTCGGCGTGCAGATTCTACTCAGCGATTATGGGCGCAGGTTTACTGCGGAGGCCGCAGCGATGCCTTGAGCTGCCAGGCCTGATCGATGAGATAGGCATGGATCGATTCCGCATCGGACGGTGACAAGACATCGTCGAAGCGTCCCATGCCTTTCGGGCCATAGGCACCCTGCAGCACGATCGAATTGAACAGGCCGTGGGTGGCAGGGTCCATGCGCCGCAAGTCCGGCAGTATCCCCCGCCCGAACACGTGACATCGTGCGCAATATCGGTTGTAGAGCACTTCCCCGGTTGCGACCGCGGCCTTGGAGTTACGTCGCGGCGGCGGTTCGGGAAACGGTGCGTCGCTCTCCGGCGCCGGCAAGGGCGGCGCCGGACCGCCGATCTTCAAGGCAATGATTCGCCCCTGGTTGCCGTACTGATAGGCGGCCGACGCGGGGTCGAGCGGGGCGCCGGTAATCACGGCGCCGCCGCCATACCCCGCCAGGATGGCGATGAACTGCGTGCCGTTCACCCGGTAGGTGATCGGGGCCGCCATCATCGAACTACCGAGCGGTATCGATGCCAGGCGCTCGCCGGTGCCCGACGCATAGGCATTGAGGTTGCCGTTTGCATCGCCCTGGAAGACCACACCGCCCCCGGTCGCGAGCACCCCGCCGTCCCAGCTCGACACGGTCGGCGTCTCCCACGCGATCTTGTGCTCAGCCACGTTCCAGGCCCGCAGAAAGCCGCGCGAAGCGGTATTCGTTTGCACACCGCGTGCGAGTTGCCGGAGCGGCGGCAGCGGTCCGTACAAACTGCGCATGGCCTTGGGGTCGTAGCCCTCCGGCACGAAGGCGGGGGTGGTGAACTGCCCCTCGACGAGCCCCGCCCGTCGGTTGCTGGTCTCGACCAACACATTGCCGGCTTCGATGACCGGGATGAACGTCAGGCCGCGAACTGCATCGAATGCCATGGGCTGCCAGCCGTGTGCGCCCGACTCGGAGGGGAACACCAGCGCGGGTCCATGATCGTAGTCGGCGCGCGCGTCGGGCAGGGGTCTGCCGGTTTTCTCGTCGATGCCGCGGGTCCAATTCACGAAGGCGAAATTGTGAGCCGAGAGCAGTTCGCCCGTGGCGCGGTCGAGGACATAATAAAATCCGTTCTTGGGCGCCTGCATCAGAACTTGGCGCCGGCGTCCGTCCCACTCGAGGTCCGCCAGGATGATTTTCTCGGTGCTGTCGAAGTCCCAACGATCCCCCGGTACGGTCTGGTAGTACCAGGCCATGACGCCGGTGTCGGCATGGATGGCGATGATGGATGCGGCGTAGAGTTGATCGCCGCCACGGCGGCCGCCCAGATGACTGTTGTAGGGAGCCGCATTGCCGGTCCCCACGTAGAGGAGATTGAGCGACGGATCAAACGCCATCCCGTCCCACACCGCGCCGCCGGAGCCTGATTTCCACGGGTGCCTGGCATCCCAGGTCTTGATGGCGGCCTCGAGGTGCGGCTGATCCTGCGGCCCGTCGGCGGGATTGCGCGGCACCGTGAAGAACCGCCAGCGCAGTGCGCCCGTCGCGGCATCGTAGGCGGACACATAGCCGCGTACGCCGGCGAAGTCCCCGCCGGAATTGCCGACGATGATGAGCTTGCCCGCGAGCAGCGGAGCCCCCGTGAGCGTGTAGGGCGTGCGCTCATCCCGACCGAGCAGCGTGTCGACCTTCCACAGCGAGCGTCCGCTCTGTGCATCGATGGCGTGCAGCCAGCCGTCGATCGCGCCGACGTAGAGACGCCCGTCGAACGCAACCAGCCCGCGATTCACGGCATCGCAGCAGGCATAGCGTGCCCAGCGTCCGTCGATCTGTGGGTCATAGGTCCACAATTCCCCGCCGGTTGCCGCATCGAGCGCATAGACGCGCCCGAAATTGCCGCTCGCGTACATCACCCCGTCAACGACCAGAGGGGTCGCTTCCAGGCCGCGGTGATTCGTGGCGAGGCGGTAATCCCACGCGAATCCGAGCCGGCCGACATTGCCCGCATTGATGCCATCGAGCGGGGAATAGTAGGTGCCGTTGGCATCCCGCCCGGCGGTCAGCCATTGATCGGGATTCACTTCGGCAAGACGCGCGGCGTCGACCGCCGCTGCTTTGCGGGACGGTGCCGGTGTCGGTGCCGGTGCGGTCGCGGACGCATGTGGGCGGCATCCGGCGGCTGCAAGGATCAACACGCCGAAGAGCGCACACCCGGCCGCACGGCGCGGTCCCGGCCGCCCGTCAGCCGACCGCGGTGCGCTTTTTCTTTTCCGGGTCATCGAAGGGCAGCGTGTGTGCGGTGGCGGGCCCGCGCAGATTCTTGCCGCGGATTTCCAGGCGGGTGCCATGAACCGCCGCCGGGACATCGAGGCGCGCGATGGCCATCGACGTGGCCGTAAGCGTGGAGACCATGGCGCAGGTGACGACACCGATCTTTTGGTCGCCCGAATAAACCGGGTCGCCCATATCCGCAGGCGACTTGCCGTCCACCAGCAGGCCGAATATCTTGAAGCGCTCCTTGCCCTTCAACCGGTAGTGAGCCTCGGCGCCGCTGAAGTCGTTCTTCCCCGGACTCACCGTAAAGTCGAGCCCGAGTTCCCACAGGCTGTCACCGGGCGAATCGTGTTCGAAGGGGTACATCTGAGACATGTCATACGGATAGAACAGCAGATAGCTTTCCACCCGCAAGTAATCCAGCGTCGAGAAGCAGGTGGGGATGATGCCGAGCGGCTTCCCTTCGCTCAAAATCGCATCCCAGATGACGCCCGCATCCTCGCCGCGGCAGAAAATCTCGTAGCCGCGCTCGCCCGTGTAGCCGGTGCGCGAAATGAGCACGTGCCGTCCGAACAGGGTGGTCGGCAGGTGATGAAAATACTTGAGCTCGCGGATACCGGGCACATGCTGTGCGAGGAAATCGACCGCCACCGGTCCTTGCAGTGACAAATCGTGCAGATCATCGTCCACGATCATGGCCGCGTTGCGCCCGACCACATACTTGGCCAGAGTCTCGTGACCGGCTCCGCTGCCGTGCACGACCATCCAGGAGTTGGGTCCGGTGCGGTACAGAATGCCGTCCTCGATGAAATGGCCGGCCTCGTTCAGCATGCAGGCATAGGCCGACTTCCCCGGATAGATCTTGGTGACGTCGCGCGTCGTCGCATAGCTCAAGATGGCCGCAGCATGCGGGCCGACGAGATGCAGTTTCTTGAGGCCGGACACATCCATCAAGCCCGCCTTGGTGCGGATGGCCACGTGGTCCTGTGCAATGTCCTTTGCATAGGTCCACGCCGTCCCCATGCCGTTCCAATCCTCGAGTTTCGATCCGAGTGCGCGATGCCGATCGGCCAGGACCGAGGTACGCCAGCTAAATGCCATAGATGCCTCCAGAGTGATTCATTCAGGCGCGCACCCTGAGGTGGTCGGGGTTCCGTCATCGAAGGGCGCGAGCCACTCGACCACCGCGTCCCGATAACGCGCCAAGCCTTTGTAGTCGACCAGAGCGGGGTGCAGGTTCTTCAAGACCCGGTGGACCCGGCGCGCCCATTTCGGCACGGTCGCCAATTCGCGCATGCTGAGCAGATAGCAGCGGATGCCGAAGACGACGGCATTGCTGCGCGGCAGCCGCCACAAGCCTTGCAGCTCGACGCGTAGGTGCACGCGGTCGCCGGCATTCTGCGCCGTCACCGAGGCCCGGTCCTTCCCCCACGCCGGGTAGTTCTCCGGCGAGGTATCGAGGCGCGGATTGACGGTCATGGTCCAGTTCAGGCGGCGCACGGGCTTGCCGAGGCGCAGATTGAGCAGGAACTTCAACGCACGGTCGAACACCTGCAGCTCATGCGCGAGCGGGACGGGGCCGTGCCATTCCTTGAAGGTCATGCCCATATCGAAATCCAGCGACCAGTCAGCCTGGGTGGTCACCATGCCGGCCTCGGTCCACAGATCGCCGTCGCGCTGGTCCATCAGCACGAAGTCGCCTTGCGCCTGGCGGGCGACATAGTCGAGCGGCTGGCGCGGGAGCGTCGCCGCATCGCCGAAGGTGAACCGCTGCTCGATGTCGAGCGGCCGGTTGATCCAATGCCATTGATTCCCCCGCCTCGACAGCGAGAAGTGCCCGGGGTAATCGCGGGCGAGCGATTCCATGATCAGCTCCAGGCAATCCCACTGTGCGCTCATCATGTGGGGCAGCGCTTGGAAGCGCAGCGGTTCGGCTGCCAGTACGATTTCGCGTTCGCGGCATTCCGCGATGTAGTGTTCATCGACGTCGAAGGCAAACTCGGTCACCGAGCCGGGAGGGCCCGGCAAGTGCGGCTCGATGTTGACCGAGTACATGTAATCATCTTCCGGAAACGGCAGGGGAAAACGCCGGATCGCCTCGGGGCTGTTGCGAAAGGTGAAGTCGTCGCGAAACGTTTCGTGCGGTTTGAAGGCGGCGCTCATTCGAAGTCTCCCCTCACAAGTCGAGCACCAGACTTCGGCATCGCGCCCGCGACACGCACGGCATGATGCTCCGGCCCTGTGACCTGTCGGCGTCCGACAGAAAATGATCGTTGTGGATGAGTTCCCCGTCCACTTCGACGACCCGCGTGCGGCAAAAGCCGCACACACCGCCCCGGCAAAGATACGGCACTTCCACGCCGGCCGCCTCGATGCTCTCCAGCAGGCTGCGGTCGGGCGGTACGTGCACGGTCACGTTCGAGCGGGCCAGAAACGCGTCGAAGGCTTCGCCCACCGGCGGCGCACTGAATTGTTCCCAGTGAATGTGGCTGTCGGGCCAGCCGGCGGACTTCGCGGTGGCAATGACGTGCTTGATCATACCGGCGGGTCCGCAAACGTACACGTGAGTGCCGAGCGGCTGCATCATCAGCAGAGCCTCGACATCGATCGCCTGGGCCTCGCTGTCATGGTAGACGCGAAGTCGATCGCCCGCGCGTCGCCGCAATCGTTCGATGAAGGCGGCGTGTTCGGGTGAGCGCACCGAGTAGTGCAGTTCATAGGGCACGGTCCCGTAGTTCAAGTCTTCCAGATGTGCGAGAAACGGCGTGATGCCGATGCCGCCGGCGATCAGCACATGCTTGCGGGCGATCTTGTCGAGGCCGAAGAGGTTCACCGGGTGTGCGATTTCGAGCCGGCTGCCGAGGCGGACCGCATCGTGCATGAAGTGCGAGCCGCCGCGCGATTCCTCCATCCGGCGCACGCCGATCTCGTAGCTCCCGAGTTCGTGCGGCGCGCTCAGCAACGAGTAAGGATTGCGATGCACGCGCGACGCGCCCCGCATCACCACGATGATGTGCGAGCCGCCGGAAAATGCCGGCAGGCTGCCGCCCGCGAGCGGCGCCAAGGTGAAGTGCTTGATCAGCGGCGTTACTTGCTCGATGCCGATGACTTCGACGGCGATGATTTCTGCATCGGTCACAGAAACACCTCGGCGAGCGGCGGCAATTCACCCGGCACTTCGGCATCCGCCATCACGCCCATGTAGGCTGCGAGCCGCCGCGAATAGTGGTCCCGCACCAGCAGCCAGCGCTCGCAGCCGATGCAGCGCACGATATTGGTCCGCACATTCTCGGTGGTGGCGCGGCAATGAACGCAATAGACGCGCCGCGCGCGCGTGCCGCATTCTTCGGCTCGAATCTCGTCCTTGTTGAGGTTGAATTCGAGCGCGATCTTCATGACGAGACCGATGAAGCTCTCGGGTCCCGCGACATAGAGGCGCGTGCCCATCAACGAGCGATGCAGCAGCGCGCTGAAGTCGCCGAGCAACGCAGCCGCATCGTCGTAGGTGCGCACGCCGGCGACGCCGGCGCTCGCAAAGGCCGAGAGCGTGTCGGGGACGTACAACACCTGCGTATGCTCGAGCGCGCGCGGGGCGGCGGCACGCATATCTTCGATCACCCGCAGCAACGGATCCCTGCCGACGCCGAGTCCCACCATGAGGTGATAGCGGCCGCCCACATCGGCCTGCAGCGGCGCGTAGACGGGCTTGCTCTTGATTCCGGTGACCAGCATTAGTGTCCCAACACTAGTAGACCGCGAGGCGGTGCGTGACGGCGACGACGGCGATGCCCAGCCCAAGCACGACGTAGGGCCAGATGCCTGCGTGTTTGACGATGACAGAGTCGCCGGTGTGGCCCAAGTCCTCGGCCATGTCGGGCGGAAAGGATCCCTTGTCCTGTATGTAGTGCCGGAAAATGAACACGGGAATGATCAGCGAACAAAACGCCAAGCCGGTACTCAAGGTGCCTACGCCGTAGACATCCGCGCCGAATCCCATGAACGCGAGATTCACGAATGACAGCACCGCGCCTACGCCAAGCACCCACGTCGGCGCACGCCAAGGCCGCTCCTGGCGCGGGCGATCGAGCCGGTGAATCCAACCTGCATTCAAATTGAGGAAATTGAAAATCATGTAGCCCACGTTGGCGGCACCGATCACGAACACGGAATCGGACATGAGCAACAGGAACAAATTGAAGCACAGGTCCGTCATCATGGCGTTGGACGGCGCGTGGTGCGAATTGACCTTCGAGAGGTATTTCGGCAGCCAACCATCGACGGAAGCCTGGTACAGGGTCCGCGAGGATCCGGCCATCGAGGTGATCAACGACAACACCAGCGCCAGCACCAGCATGATCACCACCACCGCGCCGATCAAGCGGCCGGCATGCACCATATTGGCCATGACCGCGGCGACGCCCATGCCGCTGTAAATGTCGGGGGCCAGCATGCCGCCGTAGACGGGCGGCGCCGTGACAGTGCCGGCGGCATCGAGCACTGCGGCCTGCTGCAGGGTTCCCAAGCCGAGAAACCCCTGGAACGCGAACGGCACGAGGGTATACACCACCACGCACAGCAAGCCGGAATAGAAAATCGCTTTGAAGGTATCGGTCTTGGGGTTCTTCAATTCCGAGGTGTAGCACACCGCGGTCTCGAATCCGTAGGTCGACCACGCGGCCAGGAACATGCCGCCGGCGAGCACGGTGATGCCGGGCAGGTTCCACGTGCCATCGATCACCCGGCCTACGGAGTCGTGCGCCAGCGGCAGCAGCGGAAAGAAATTGGCCTTGACGATATCGCCGGTGAGAATCGGCACGACGCCGATCAGAATCAGCGGGATCATCGCGGAGATGCCGAGAATCTTGGTGGTGTTGGCGGAACGCAGAATGCCACCGTCCTGAATGGCCTTCACCGAAAACATCAGCACGGCGCCGAGCAGGAACACGGCGTTGATGCGCAGGCTCAGGCCCGTCTTGAGGAAATTCAAATCGAGCAGGGTGATGTGCCAGGTATTGACCACGGAGTCCGGCGCGAACAAGGCGTTCAAGATGTAGCCGGCGGCGAGCGCCGAGCCGGTGGCCTGCACCGGCGACCAGGCGAACCAATTGCACCACACCGAGATGGGCGCAATGATCTTGCTGTAACGGACCCAGGCGATCGCACCGTACACCGACGTGCCGCCGGATTTGTTGGGAAACAGGCCGGCGATTTCCGCGTAGGTAAAGGATTGGATGAAACCCAGGGCGATCGAGGCTGTCCAGATGATCCAGGACAATTTGCCGACCGTCGCCGCGACGGCGCCGATCGAGAAGAGGACCAGCGGCGGGACACCGCTCGCCACCCAGAAGGCGCCGGTCCAATCGATGCCGCGTTCCAGGCCGCCGGCATTGCCGTTCGCCGGTGCCGCCGTCACCGCTTCAGCAGCCGCACTCATGGTCGCCCCTCCGAGACAACAATTCTTTCGGGCGGGGTCGCTTCGACCCCGTTAAATTCTGGGCGAAGCTCATGAATAGTTCAAAAATGCTTTCGTAATTCATCGGCAATCTCAAAGATGTCTCCCACAATGCCGAATTTGGCGACGCTGAAAATCGAGGCTTCGGCATCGCTGTTGACGGCGACGATGGTGCTGACGTGTTTCATGCCCGCCAGGTGTTGGATGGCGCCGGAGACGCCCATCGCAATATAGAGCTTGCAGGCGCTTGCCGTCTTGCCGGACTGGCCGACCTGACGGCTCTTGGGCAACCAGCCCGCATCCGCGATGGGCCGGGAGCAGCCCAAGGTGGCGCCGATGGCGTCCGCCAATTCGCGAAATTGCGGCACCTTCGCCTCCTCGCCGATGCCGCGGCCGATGCTCAATATGAACTCGGCGCCGGTCATGTCGATGTCATCGCCCGCGGCCAGTTCGATGAACTCGCGCGGCGCGGCTCGGCTCTCTACCCGCGGGGCGTCAAAGGCGGTGATTCGCGGTGAGGCGGATTTCTCCGGGGGTTTCCACACATTGGCGCGCAGCGCGAGCAGCACGGTGGCGCGGCCGGGAAAGTCCACTTCGACATTGACCTTCTGGCCGTAGCCGCCGCGGGTTGCGACCAGTTCGCCGTCGATGCGTTCTGCTTTGAATACGTCGGTCGCGAACCCCAATCCGAGGCGGGCGGCGAGCGCGGCCGCATACCCAAACGAGTCGACGCTGTGGGCGACCAGCACCAGGTCCGGCGTTCGCGCCGCGATCAACGCGCCAACGGCCGACTCGAAGGTGTCCGGATCGAATTCGGCGAGTCCGACCCGGATGGTCACGATCTCATCGACGCCGCCGACGCTCAACTGACTGACGAATCGGTCCGGCGCCACTCCGAGGACCGCCACCGCGACTGCTTCGCCCGTGCGGCGCAGAGTCTGCGCGGCGCTCACCAATTCCAGGGAGACGGGACGCAGTTCCCCGCGCCGCTGCTCGGCGATGACGAGAATGCCGCTCATGCTGCGGCGCCCTTGAATTCGCGAATGATGTCGGCAAGGCGGGCGGCCTGTCGTGCCGCGTCGCCCTCGATGAGCTCGGCGCGACCCTTATCGGGCACGTACATGCGCCGCACCCGCGATGAGGATCCCGCTTCACCGACGTCCGCGGCGGATAATTGCAGATCCGCCAACGACCATACGTCGATCGGCTTTGCCGCAGCCTGTTTGATGCTTCGCAACGAGGCATAGCGCGGCGTGTTGATGCCGAGCTGGATGGTGAGCACCGCGGGGACTCGAATCTCGACCGCTTGCAGCACGCCGCCTTCCAACTCGCGCCGGAACACGGCGCTGGCGGCGCCCGGCGAGTAGGCGAGCTGACTCACCACGGCCGCGTGCGGCCAGCCGAGAAATGCGGCGATCGCAATGCCGGTCGCTGCGAATGACTGATCGGAGGATTGCACGCCGGCAAATAGCAGGCCCGGTGCTTCGCGCCGTGCGGCGGCCGCGAGCACCCGCGCGATCGCGATGGAATCGGACCCTGCGATCGCCGCATCCCAGACACGTAAAGCGCGGTCCGCGCCCTTCGCCAGGCATTTGCGCAAGGACTCGTCCACCTCCTCGGGGCCCACCGAAACCGCCACCACTTCCACCGGTTCGGCGGCGGCCTCCTTGATCTTGACGGCTTCCTCCAGAGAGAAGTCGTCCCACTCGTTCAGATCGCGGATGAGACAGTCCGGCTCCACATCGCGGCCGTCGCCGCGGATTTCGAAATCCTCATCGAGCGCCGCGACTTGCTTCACGGCCACCAGGATCTTCATGCCGGCACCGGTTCGGGCAAGCGAGCAAGGGTCGCTTCGCGTATCAGTTCTATGAGTTCCTTGACCACGAATTTGCCCTCGTTGCCGGTGGTTTTGAGCGCGTCCTCGAACATCGTGAGATCCTTCGGGCAGCTGACCACGTAGACCTCGAGCCCGGGAATGGCCGCCGCTTCCTTGATTCTATTCTGCGCCGGCTTCTCGGCGCCCACCGGATCCGGCACCCAGATGCGTCCGCCGCCGGCGCCGCAGCAGAAGGAGTTCGCGCGGCAGCGTCCCATTTCGATGAGTTCGCATCCGAGCAACGCCAGCAATTCGCGCGGCGCGTCGTAGCCCTGGTTGAAGCGGCCGAGATGGCAAGGATCGTGAAAGGTGACGCGGTATTTCAATGGTTTCGTGACCATCAAGCGGCCTTGCACAAACAGCCGCTCGAGCAGGGTCGTGTAATGCTCGATGGTGTACGAACCGCCGAAATCCGGATACTCATTGCGGATGGTATTGAAGGAGTGCGGGTCGGTGGTGACCACCGATTTGAATGAGGCCTTCGAGAGCGCGTCGACATTGGAGGCCGCCAGCACCTCGTAGAGGCCTTCCTCACCCACCCGCCGCACGTCGTTGCCGGCGTTCGATTCCGCATCGTAGAGGATCCCGAAGTCGACACCGGCTTCGTACAGCAGCGAGGCGAAGAGCTGCGACACTTTTTGGTTGCGCGGATCGAACGAGGCGTAGTCGCCGACGAACCAGAGAACATCCACCGGTTCCTTGCGCGCGTCCTTGACCGCAAAGGGCAGTGCCTTGCTCCACGCGCCGCGCTTGCGCTTGGATTCGCCGAACGAATTGCCGGTCTTGTGAATCGTCTGCAGCGTCTTGGTGAGCAGCGGATCCATGTCACCCTCTTCGACCAGTTTGCGGCGCATCTGCACGATGATGGGCACATGCTCCACGGCCACCGGACAGATCTCGACGCAGGCCATGCAGGTGCGGCAGGACCAAAGGGTCTCCATCGCGACCTGTCCCGGCGCCTTGCCGTGCACGTCGAGTTCCGCGGCTTCGGGCACCTCGCCCGACTCGAGCGTCGCCCGCGCAAACTCGCGCAAGCTCAGGATGACGTCGCGAGGGGAGAGCGGCGCCCCCACCGCGCGCGCGGGGCAGGCTTCGTGGCAGCGGCCGCACTTGGTGCAAGCATCGAGGTTCAGCAGTTGTTTCCAATTGAAGTCGGTGATCTTCGCGGCGCCCGCTTCTGCTTGAGATTCGGGAACTCGCGGCAAGCGCTGGGCCGCTCGAGGGTCGCGGACCATCAACGAGGCCGCCGAGGTGAATATGTGTTTGACCTTGGTGTAGGGAATCAACGCGATGAGCACGAGTGCGATCAGTCCGTGAAACCACCACAGCCCATGGCGCAGCAGGGCGCCGCCGTGTTCGGTCAAACCGAATGCGATCAAGAGCTGCGCCAAGAAGGCGCCGACCGGCGACCACCAGCGGGTCTCCCAAACTTCGGGGCGCCCGGCGAGCCATACCAGCCTTGCCGCTTCGAGCACATAACCGGTGCAGCCGATGATCAGCAGAATCCACAGGAATGCCCAATCTTCGCGCCGGTATTGCGGCCGGTTGAAATCCGGATCGCCCGGCGCGCGGTCCGGCCTCGCGTAATCGAGCTTCGGCAATTTCATCCAACCGCGCCGATACATCATGAACATGAGGCCCGCGATCAACGCGACGCCGGCGACGTCCATGATCAGCGAGAACACCAGATAAAATTCGCCTTGCCAGAAGCGGATGCCGAACAGGGGCTCGAGTATGTCGTACTGCAAGGTGATCGTGGCGGTTCCCGCGAAGAGCAGGGCGAAGCCATACAGGATCAGTCGGTGCGCGCCTCCAGCGGCCGGATCGCGGCGGTCGACGGTTCTGCCCTTGAGCACCGCGGCGAGCATCGCGCCGAAGCGAGACCTGAGGCCGCCTTCGAGCCGCAGCGCAGCGCCGCGGCGATATTTGCGGATCTGTACGTACACGCCGTAGAAGAATATCGCGATCGCGGCGTAGCCCAGCAGGTAGAAGAGCCGCACCTCGGTTATTCCGAACTCCTCGAACAGGATTCGAGTGACGGCGTCAGTGCGGTCCACAATCAGGTCTTGTCCGTCGCATATTCTCGCTCGATCGGCGCCGGCCACGCGAGCGCCACGCCGATAATCAGTACGCCGCGGAAATTAATAACATGTCAGTTACTGTAGTGCAAACTTATTGCATGCAGTGTAAATTCAACGGCCTGACTTCACAAAAAAGACCAGCGTGATGCACGTCGAAAGCGCCAACGTCAAGGCACGCACGGCCCCAGAGGAAGCGCGCCTGCCGACTTGCGCACCGATGTAGCCGCCGAACAGCGCACTTGCCAACAGCACCGAGGCTTCGCGCCAATAGACGGCGTGCGCAACCAAGAAGATGATCACTGCGATGGTGTTGGCGGTGGCAACCAGCAACGTGCGAGGACCGTTCATGCTCTTCGGATCGCTATCGTGCAACAAGCCCCACACCGCGATCATCATCAGTCCGACCGCACCGCCGAAATAACCGCCGTAGATGCCCAGCACGCCTTGAATTGCGATGGCCGTGCCGGGATCCACGCGGAAGTGCCGTCGCAGCAACTCGCCCAACTGTCGCGCGAAAGCCAGCGCTACCGTGGCGCTGAGCATCAGCCAGGGCAACGCCACATCGAAGGCCTGGGTCGGAGTTTTGAGCAGCAGCATCGCACCCACGGCGCCGCCGATGAGCGTCACGACCGTCAACGACGTCAAGGATACGCCGCCGAACGGCTTCAAGCCCTCACGATATATCCAAGCGTTGAAAACCTGGCTTGGAAACAGCGCCACGGTACTCGAGGTATTGGCTTGCACCGAGGGCACGCCGGCAGCGATCAACGCCGGCAATGTGACGAAGGTGCCGCCACCCGCCAGCGCGTTCATCGCACCGCCCAGCACGCCGGCACCGCCGACCCAGAACAAAGGATTCAACTCGCCGACCAGGCCGCCCGCAACAACTTGCCGACTCGCTGGTCCACGCTGCCCGGAGACTCGAGCACGATGGACGCTTTCAGCCGCTCCGACCAACCCTCGTTCTTCGCGTCCAAAAGGGACTTATCGGTTTGCGGGCTGATTGCCAGACCCAATCGCGCCATGCCGCCGCGGACAGGGCGCAATGCCGCGAACTGATATTTTCGCGACCAGGCTGAATAACCTTTGCGTTGAGTGGGGATCACATCGGGAATGGCCAGCACGAGCTTTTCGACCGCCTCGAGAATGGCGCGCGACGGCACATCTGTCCAAAGAGCGTCTTTGAGCGCGTCCGGCTCGTCCCAGCCGGGTGGTCCGGGAAACGCCACGCTGAGCACGTAACTCGCGCGGTTCTGCAGAAGGCCGTGATTCTCTTTGAACCACTTCAGGCGGTCACGAGGTTTGCTTTGAGGACAGGTTTTCGCAATGACCACCCAATCGGCCAGCGATTTACCCGTGTCCCGCTCCAATCCGTCGCGCACGGAAGCAAACCATTTCCGTTGCTGCTCGGTCATGTTGGTTTTGGCTTCAGTCTTCGGCATGGCGGGCCTCGTGCTTGCCAATGTTACGAGCGGGCAGGCGCCGACGATCAATGTGGGGGTGCGCCCGCCCCGCGCCGGCGTCGGTGCGGTCCACGATCAGGTCTTGTACTCGAGTTCGAACTTTCCACCGGGCATGTGCGCAGTACCCCAGACGGCGACCTCGCGCTTGTACGGCAGCGGCAACTGCGCCCGCGGCTCCTCGATTTCGCGCGCCAATCGTTGGCCGGTAAACGTCGCGTCGGCAATCAGTCGCGGCGCTTCGGCATCGCCGATCAAGTACACGTCCTTGACGCCGTTCTTCTGCCACTCGCCGTGGCGATCTTTGAGCTGACGATACAAGGAGTCGTTTGAATGCCGGCCGGTGACCAATACCAGCGAGTCGAATTCCAGCCAGCGCTGGCTCTTGTTGGGCTCGCGCGGCAAAGACCCGCGGCCGCGATAGGTCCGCTTGGACCCGTCGCCGAACACGTCATACACCTCGAGACGGCCTTTTTCGATCCGCGAACTGAACGCGTTGTGAATCTCCTGCACGTGCAGCTCATGCAGGCGCCGCATCATGTTCGGGTATTCAAGGGTGAAATGCATGTAATTGGCCAGGTGCACGCCGGTGACCAACGTCACGTCGTGACCGGCGACGCTGAGCTTCTCCGCCAGACTCGGCGCCATGAAATAGGTGTCGGCATTCAGAATCACCACGCGCTTGCCGATGGGCTTCTTGCCCTCGAGCACCTGTTCCGGGCTGAGCTGATCCGGCTGCGAGGTGTCCGCGCCCGGAATGGGATCGTGGCTCAGGCAATTCGTGCCGTCGGTATTCCATGAGGAGCCTGTGGCGATGACGATCTTCTCCGCGCCGTAGGCGAGGGCGGTATCGGCCGTCATCGGCTTCTGGCCGAGCGCGACCTGGCTCTGCTTGTTCTTTTTTACCAATTTGTTGATCTGCAGCTCGCGATAGTCGCGGTGGTAGCCCCACTCGCCGAGACCCGGCAGGGTGACGACGGAATTCAAATGGCCGCCGATCTTCGCGGCCGTGTCGTAGAGATGCACGGTGTAGCCGCGCTCCAAGAGCACGCGGGCGCACTCCGAGCCTGAGGGACCGGCCCCGACCACCAGAACCGAATCCTCCGAGCCGCGCTTCGGAAACTTTTCCGGATGCCAGCCACGCCTATATTCCTCACCCGCGGTCGCGTTCTGCGTGCAGATCATCGGCGGTCCGCCGATCTCCCAGCGTGAAATGCACACATTGCAGCCGATGCACACCCGAATATCGTCGTAGCGGCCTTCCTCGATCTTCTTGGGCAACCAGGGATCGGAGATCGACGGCCGTGCCGCGCCGATGATGTCGGCGATGCCTTTGGTCACGATCTCGGTCATCTTTTCAGGGTCCGTGAAGCGGCCGACGCCGAGCACCGGTTTCTTGGCCACTTGCTTGACGAAGCGGGTCCATGGGACCTGGTGACCCTGCTGGTAGAACCGGGACGGGCCCGCGTCCTCGCCCCATTCCGCGATGTCCCCCACATCGACATCCCATAAATCGACCAGGGAGTCGGCCAACTCAATGAATTTCATGCCGTCATTTTCGATTTCGATTCCCGATTCGCCATACAGGGTGTCGACCGCAAAGCGCGTGGCGATCGCGCACTCCCCGCCGACGGCGCGGCGCACCTTCTCCAGCGTCTCGAGCCAGAAGCGTGCGCGATTCTCGAGCGAACCGCCGTAGCGGTCCTTGCGCTTGTTGTAGTACGGCGAGAGGAACTGCAGCGGCAGATAAGAGTGCGCGCCATACACATAAACGATGTCGAAGCCTGCGTCGCGGGAGCGTAGGGCGGCGTCGACGTAGTACTGCTGGACCGTGGCGATGTCGTCCAAGTCCATTTCCTTGCAATAGGTCAGGGTCTCAAATTCCGAGGCGTACTGGCTTGGGCCGCGCGGCGTCGCGCGCGATTCCATGCACGGTGCATGCGACGCGCCGTACCAAAGTTCGACGCCGGCAAGTGCGCCGAAATGGTGGATGTGGTCGGTCATCGCGCGCAGATTGCGCACGTCGCCCGCGTCCCAGATGCGCGCCGATAATCGATGCGTATCGTCCGATTCCGGATGAATCGAGCAATACTCCGTATTGATTCCCGCCCAACCGCCTTCGGCCTTCACCGAACGATGCGCGGCCTGGAAGCCCGGTTTGTCGGACCCGGCGCCGATGCAATGAGGCACTTGATAGAACCGGTTGCGCAGGGTCTTTGGACCGATTTTGATCGGCTGAAAGAGAACGTCGTGTCGTGGGTCGCGCGCCATACGCTTGTCCTTTACTGGTGAGGCTGTGGGCGGGAGACTCGTATCATATGCTCGCTCGTTCGGCGCCGCCCAGGCGATCGGGCGCGGAAAATAAATAGCATGCTAGTTACTGTAGTGCAAACTTATTGCATGCAGTGTAAATTGTCCGACGGGTGCATGGAAGCTCAACTGTGCGCTGATTTTTTCATTGAGGAGTCCGAGTGGCGCGCTCGCGAAAAAAACCCGCATCGGCCGCGGTCCCGCCGAGCACCTCGGTGGACGTTGGCCGGCAGTTAGGCTCCGCGGCCCGGCGCGTCCGGGAAAGTCAGGGATTGACCCTCACCGATGTGGCCGCGTCGGCCGGCATCAGCGCCGGCATGTTGAGTCGGCTCGAAACGGGCCATGTCACTCCGAGCTTGGAGACCCTGGTCGCGCTCGCGGGTGCACTCGGTGTGCGGCCCGCGCTATTGTTGCAACAAGTGGGCGGGGATGAGGAGGGGGCGCAGCGCGTGCCGGCGGGGCAGGGCCTCGAAGTGGTCAGGCGCGGCACGCGACGCGGTCATACCTACCATCTGCTCGCTGCGCAACGCGGGCCGCGAAAATCATTCGAGCCTTTTCTCGTGACGCTCACCGACAAGAGCGAAGTATTCCCGGGCTTTCAGCACCCCGGCACCGAATTCATCTACCTGCTCGCCGGTTCGCTCACCTATCGGCACGGCAGCCATAGCTATCCCCTGGGGCCCGGCGATTCGTTGAGCTTTCGGGGCGACGTGCCGCATGGACCGGAAACCCTGGACAAGGTGCCGATCCGGATGCTGTCGATCATCATCTACGACGGGGAGAGTTGAGGCTCACTTTCCGGCCGTGCCGCCGGTTTTCGTCCGCTCGATGAATGCGGCCACATTGGCATGCAGCGCCTTCAGATCGGGTTCATGCGCGTACACCATGTGACCCGAGGAATAGAAATGCATCTCGATATTGCCTTGCAGGGAATCCTGGATGGGCAACTGATGCAATTCGAACACCGCGGCGAAATACGGCGTCGCCAAGTCGTAGTAGCCGCCGTTCATCATGACTTTGAGATTCGGATTCTGTTTCATGGCCGTCGCCAGATCGAGCATGACATTGGGGATGGAGGGAAGCTTCATCGGCGCGCCCGGCGGCTGATGCTGAAAATCCCAATACTTGGAGACGTCCAGTTCCGGCTTGAAGGTTTTCTTCTCGCCGAACTTCAGCGTGGTGCGCACATAATCATTGAACGCTGACACATAGGCGGACGAAATCGCCGCCGATTGCGGATCGTAATCCGACTCCTTGCTCATGGGGTCGATGGTGGGCCCCGCGAATCGGGTATCGAGCCTGCCGGTGGTGATCTCGCTGCCCATCAGGTTTTTCTCGAATTCGCCGCCGTTGACCCGCAGATTCGCGCGCTCGATGTAATCCGCCGGCAAGCCGATGTAGGAACTTAGTTTCGCCGCAATGACCGATTTCTTCTCGGCAGGAAGCGTCGACCCGGCAGCGAGGGCCTGCGAGTATTCGGTCATGGCAAAGTTCTCCACTTCGCGCAGCAGCGGCTCGATGGCGGCTGGTTGAGGATTCAGCTTGTGGTGATACCAAGCCGTCGCCGCATAGGTTGGCAGCGCCAGCACATAAGGCAGATCGACGCCCGGATTGAATTGCGGGCCGTCAACGCTGTCGTCGAAATTGAGGATTTGGGAGAGCAGGATCACGCCATTCAAATCCAGTTCTTTTTCGTTTTCCAGGACGTTCGCGAGCACCGCGGAACGGGTGGTGCCGTAGCTTTCGCCGAACAGATATTTCGGAGAATTCCAACGCGCGTGCCGGGACAGAAACTCCACGACGAAGTTGGCGAAGGCGTGCGCGTCTTGATCGGTGCCGTAAAAGGCCTTTTCCTTGTCCGCGCCGCGTAGATGACCGAAGCCGGTGCCGGGCGCATCGATGAACACCAGATCGGTCGCATCGAGAAGACTGTACTCATTGTCCACGACGCGATACGGGGCGGCGGGCACATGCTTGTCATCCGGCGTGAGCACGCGTTTCGGGCCGAACGCGCCCATATGCAGCCACACGGTCGATGATCCCGGACCCCCGTTGTAGACGAAGGTGATGGGCCGATGAGTATCTTCCTTGCCGCCGCCGAAATAGGCGACATAGGACATGCTTGCCTCGGGAGGCTGCGGCGGCGCCGGCCCGGTGCGGTCCTCCTTGGGCAGCGGTGCGTCATCGTCCATCGGGTCCTTGACATGCACCACCAGCACGCCCGCCTCGGCGTGGTAGGCCAGCGCATGGCCGCCGATCGTAATGGAGCCCTGAGTCGTCTGCTGCTCGTCCTTCAGGTACCGCGGCGACTCGGTGGGTTCGGGCACCACCGCGATCTTGGTGTCGGGAGCGTCGCCGGACGCCGGATGATCGGCCGCTTCAGCCGCCGACCCCACGGCCGCCAGCACAGATCCCCATAAAAGGCCGCGCAGCATGCAATGCATCGGCTCCCCCGACAATGTTGGTTGATTGAAAACGCCGACCCTGGAGTCGGCCTCCCCGCAGGTTGCGGATGATAATATGCGTGCGCAAGCCGTGCGCGCCGATTTGAGATACCTACGCGCTGAACGTCACGGCGCCGCGTTCATCGAGACGAGCTTCGCCTGCATCTTTGTGCCGAAGTAGGCTTGCGGGTTCGATGCAGTGACGCCCTCGCGGCGTTCGCGGTCCGCGATCGCTGATTTGGCCGCATCGAAGGCCTGTTGCAACGAGCCGGCGGCCGGCAATGCGTCACGATAGAACGCTTCGCCGAAGTAGGTCAGATCGCGGTCGTTGGAGCAGCCGAATGAAGTTCGGTCGGCCGCCGCCGCCGTGATGACGATGGTCTGTGGGTCGCGCAAGGAATCGATGAAGGCGCCCGCGTAGCATGCCGAGATGATGATCACGCGCCACTTGATTCCGGATTCGCGCAGGGCATCGGCAAGGTCCTCGTCGGACAAGTCCTTGAGCGGAAGCTGCGAATTTGACACGACGATTGCCGGATCCTTCGCGCCGTGCGAGGAGATCGACAAGAACAGCACGTCCCGGTCGAGATTCATTCTGGACCCGAGCCCTTGCAGGGCGTATCTCAATCCGGAGACGGTCGCGAGCGGAGCGCGCTGCAAGTCGCGCTGATCGTTGATCAGCGACAGGCTGCGGTCATCGATGCCATAGCGCTCGCCGAGCACTCTGCCGGCCAGGCCGATTTCTTGGGCGAAGACTTTCTCGTCGCCGACTCCGGCAAAACCCAAGAAGAACGCCCGCGCCTTGGATGACCTGGATGGCGCGTCGTGATCCATCGCCGCGAGAGACTCGTCTATACGCGCTGCTTGATCGAACAAGATCGCTTCGGCGTCTTCTTGCGCGTCGGCGACGGTGCTCTGTGCATCGGCGGGGGTCCACACGTCGGGAATGACATTGAGCGTGTCGGTGAGCCAGACGAAAGCCGCGATGAACACGAGGCCGGTGAAGGCGGCGGCGCGCTGCGATTCGCCGGTCACTGCCCGAAGCGCGCGCGCCAGATACAGAAAGGTGTAAACACCCACGAGGATGGCCGCCCCGTCAAACTCGGCGGGGGTCAGGTAAGCGGCGGCGATGGCGAACAGCAGCAGCGGCAACGGCACCGCTCCCAACGAGAACGCCAGGACATGGGCGAACGCGGGCGCCGGATGCGATCGCAGGCGAAGCACGAAGGCCAATCCGAGGATCGCCAGACCGTACCATGCGAACAGGGGAATGCCGTCCAGGATGAATTGCGGATCGGGTTCGGACTCCCAATGATCGAGGGCAACCCAGGCCGAAAGCCATACCGCACCCATGATCAGCGCCGCGATGCCCGCGCGGCCGCGCGGCGCTCCGATGACCGGCCGCAACAGCCATAACCGGATCAATGCCGCGAGGTAGCTCCGTGGCGGCTCGACAAGGATCGTCTCCTCATGCATGCGAGGTTAATGATACCAGCCGGCTCCAGTGCGGCGCCGTCGTGCGACAGGGTGCCGCAGCCGTGCGCGCACGCACAGCGTGAGGACGCTAGCGCAGCACGGTCGCCGCACCGCTGGCGACTACCGCCTCGGTGTGATCGACTATCCGGAGCGTGCACTGTAATTGCCGGCGCTCGCCGGCCTGCTCGCTGGCAGCCGCCGTGCCCTGGCAGCGCAGCAGGTTCCCCGGCAGCGCGCTCTTTTGAACCTTCCATGAGAGTTGCAGGATTTGGCCGCGGCTGCCCAGCCAGTTGCCGAGGTGTCGGGCCATGAAATTGCCGAGCAGCGCACGCTGGACCGCGATGTCGGCGTGCCCTTCGGCCAGCGCTGCTTGCTTGCTGAAGTGAATGTGGTGGCGGTTCCAGGTAATCGCGCTGAACATGAAGATCTGTCCGGGAGTCGGCGTGACTTGCAGTTCGGGGATTTCCTGGGTGACCACTGTGGCGCCGGCGCCGTCAATATTCATGTCGAGAAACCCCGTGTCTGGTTGCTGACAGGCTACCGCCGCGGGTATCCAACCCGCAATCCTAATTGCCAGGGCGTGCGACGGAGCACGCTCGCCACCTTGAATTATGTAACCTTGAGGACTCAGCGGTGAATCCCGCCGGCCCTAAGAATAGCCAATTCTGGCCACAGGTCGCAGCGCAACCGCGGGTTTCTGGGTAAAAGCTTTGCGTTGAGTGCGTATACGCCTTAAAGCTGAATTGGAGCGCCGCTTGATGTCTGATTTCAAATTGGTGACGCCGATTGCCTTCATTGTGTTCAATCGACCCGATACCGCGGAGCGGGTGTTTGCGGAAATCGCCAAAGCCAGACCCACCAAATTGCTGGTGATTGGCGATGGACCGCGAGCCAGCCGGCCGGGGGAGGCCGAGAAGGTTGCGGCATCGCGCCGGGTGATCGAGAAAGTGAATTGGCCCTGCGAAGTGTTGACCAATTTTTCCGATGTCAATCTGGGGTGCACGAAGCGCACCGCGAGCGGCATTGACTGGGTCTTCGAGCAGTCGGAAGAAGCCATCATCTTGGAAGATGATTGTTTGCCCGACCCCACGTTTTTCCGCTTTTGCCAGGAGTTGCTGGAACGCTATCGGCACGACCAGCGCGTCGGCATGATCAGCGGCAATAATTTCCAGTTCGGCCGCAAGTACGGACCGGACAGCTATTACTTCTCGAAGTATTGCCATATTTGGGGATGGGCAACGTGGCGAGATCGCTGGCAAAGCGCGGACGTCAGGGAAATAACCCATTGGCCCATGGTGCGTGACTCCGGCCGCTTGGTTGACCTGGTGCCCGGAGATGCAAAAGAGATGCGCTTCTGGCGACAAGTGTTCGAGAATACGTACCAAAAGAAACAGGACGCTTGGGCCGGACCGTGGACCTTTGCCAACTGGTTGCAGGGACGTTTGGGGATCAATCCATCGGTGAATCTGGTTTCCAACATCGGCTTTCGAGCGGATGCAACCCTTACGACGGACACGGAAACCTATTTGGCCAATATTCGGACGGAGCCAATGCCGTTTCCGTTGATCCATCCGGTGATTCACGCACGCAATATTGCGGCGGATCGATTCGGGGGGCGCCAGTTCAAGACAGTGCCGTATTGGCGCGTGGCGGGGGGCCGGGTGAAGCGCAAGTTGAGGGGAGCGTTACGGGCGCTCAGAGGTCGATGAGAGTCGCGATCACGTGCTCGCCACTTTCAACTCGCCGCCGGCTTCGCCCGGGGAAGGATCTCTCCTGATCTCGAGCACGCACAGGCCGATGATCCCGATCACGTTGCAAGCCTCACCGACAAACAAACCCAGCAGGCCGCCCACGGCGCCGAACGCGCGCATCAGAAAAAAACTTGCGAGCAGCGACAGAGCCGCGCAGACCATGGTCAGGTACGACATCGCACGGAAGCGCGCCCTGGCCATCAGCAGATAGGACACCTGATCGCGAAGAACCATGACAATTCCGATGGCAAACCACCCGAGCAGCAGATGATCGCGGTTTGCAAAATGCTTTTTTAGCACCACCGCGAAGATCCAGTCCCGAAAGACCCAGACCAGGAGCATATAGACCGCCGATACCACGACCAGCCCGGCGCCCACGCTCACCAGTCGATACATGACCGTGCGCGTTGGGATTCTCTGCAGCCACCGCGTCGCCGTAGGCAGCATGACGTTCCCGATGCCCAAAGAGATCAGATTGATGGGCATGATCAGCGTGCGCGTAGCCGCGATGGAGGCCACAGATGCGACGCTCAGCACCCCGGCCACCAGATAGTTGTATCCTTGAGTGAAGGCCCAGTGACTGGCAGCGCCCGCCGTTGCCCAGGCGCCGACGGCGAAGATTTCCCGCAGCAACCCGCGACGGCCGTGAATATTCCATGCCTCGTACTTGTATACCGCGCGCTTGAGCCACCGGCCGGCGAGAAAGGCCGCGAGCGTGACGGCCGTGATCGCCCAAATGGCCGGATGCGCGAAGAACGTGGCGGCCGCGGCACCTGCGATCAGGAGCAGCGCGTAGATGACGTCGCCGCGCAGCAGGGTGCCCTGGCCCCGGTGCGCAAGCAGCACCATACGGAAGAATTCGCGGTACAGGGCGATGGCCGAGGCGGCTATTCCCGCCAGAATGATGACAAACAGCTCACCGCCGATGACGCCGAAGAGGCGAGCGATCGTCGCCGCACTCACCAGCACGGCGACGCACGCCAGCAGCAACGTGCGTTGTTCGCGGTACATGCCGCCCACGAAATCTCCACGCGTCGTGGGAGTGCCGCTGTCACTCGTGATGCAGTAGACCATCGACGGATAGGCATAGGCATACTGCAGGACCGTCAGGAGCAGCATGGCATTGGAGGCCAGCACGTAGTAGCTGTAGTCGAGGTCCGATGTGCGGCGGATCAACAGCAGTCCGACGCACAGGTTCGCCGCGGACAGCACTGCCTGTATGAGGATCGACGCGCTGAAGAAGCGCAAAATTCCGTGCCGCTTGACGTCACTCATGGCGAGGGCATGCGGGTGCCGTCCATTGATCGCACAGCCTTAGGGACGCTTCAAGTAAGTGGCCGTCTCACTGGCCACCAATGTGCCGCCGGCATCCATAAAGTCAGTCTGCACGATGATGGCGTACAGCGGGCCGGACTTGCCACGCTTCGCCTGAACGTCGTTCAACCTCGATCTGACGTGGATCCATTCACCGGCTATGGCCAGCCGCTTCAAGGTGTACTCGCTCGAGCCGCCCATGGCACGGGGGGCCGGCACGGGTACGTCCAATTCAAGCGGTGAACCATCGGCGGGGAGCAACTCCAGGGCCACTGGATCGTAAGTCATGGTCTGGAAGAACAGCGGCGGGGCGACCACGTCCGGGTGTCCGGCTGCCTGCGCCGCCGTCGCATCAAAATGGATCGGATTGGTTTCTCCGATGGCCTGCGAAAACTTGAGGATATCCAACGCGGTCACGAGATGCCGCCGCTCAGCCACTCTGCCGATCAGCGCCCGGGCCTCCGGCGGCACCACCAACTCGTCGGCACTCTCAGGCACCCTGTCAGGCCCTGACCCCGGTTTCGACGTGCCGGTAGAACTCGATGCCGGCGTCCTGGTAGGCAGGAGAAGTCGAGGTCCCGATACGGTCGACGACGAAGCCGGAGAATGCCGGTACGCCGAGATCCGGCGCTTTGCGCCCTTCATGCAAGGCCTCGTACTGACGCTGATCAAGATCCACGGGCGATGCGAGCACTTCGGCAATGTTGGTCTTCGCCGCCGCAACTTCCCAACCGGGCACGACCTCGGCCGGCATGGACTCGGACGCATCACCGCTCCCGTAGGCGACCAACAGCAATTCTTTGCCGGAGAGATTGACGCCGCTGGCGGCCGCCTCCTGCAATCCACAGGCCAGCCACGCCGGCAACGCGGCGGTGTACAGGTTGCCCATGTCCATCATGGCGGACGAGCCGAGCGTCATTTTCTTTTCGACGAATGACGAGTACTCGGGCATCTCGCGGAAGACCTTAGACACCGCAGTCATCAGCGGAAAAGGATCCTCGATCAGCTCACCGGCGAGCGCATGCTGCAGCAGCTGCGTATCGGCTTTCGTCTCGGCGATCAGTTTGTCCATGTCGACGCCCGCGTTGCCCGCGTAGCGGGAAAGTTCGGCCAAACCTGCCGCATCGCCCCGACTGAGGGCAAACAGATAGGCGATGGTCCACGCCGTGATCGGCATGCGCCGGTAAGGCCGGTGCATGAATACCGCCGCCACGTCGCGCAGGTAGCGGGCTGGGTCGACATTCGACTTGCGAAAGAAGGCATCGAGCGAGGCCAAGGTCTCGTCCACATAGCAGGACGTTGAATACTTGCCGTTGAATACCGGTACGTCACGCACGCGCTGGTCCTCGGATCGCGCCTGGCCAACGTACCTGAGAAACGGCTTGCGGAAGTCGAGCGCTCGATACAGCGTCGCGCTCGCAGCTCGCCGTATATCAATGGCCAGCAGCTTCGGATCCGCCTCCAGCAACATCGCGACCGCGCCTGCACCCTGCGTCGGTTCGCCGCTGCTGCCGCGCGCGTACTCGGAAATATCCGACGCGATGACAATGGCGCGCCGACCGATGCCATCGGTTTGCAGATAGCGCAACGCGCCTTTCACCGCGAGCACGCCCCCCAAGCACGCCTGCTTGACCTCGGGGGCCTCGATCTCTCTTGAAATAGCCGGAATATTCCACTTATGCAGCACCTGATTCACGAGACCACGCACAATGATGGCGCCCGAGGTCGCATTGTCCGTGCCGGATTCGGTGCCGAGCGCGATGTAACCCACGCTCTGTGGATCGACGGCGTGGTCGCGAATCAATCGCAGCACGGCATTGGCGGCCATCGTGTAGACGTTGTGGTCCGCACCGACGACCCGGAATGAATTGCCGACCACCGATCGGGTCTTGGGCCAGGAGTTGTTGGTCCACTCGCACCAGCGTTCGAGTGGTACGCGATACGGTGGAACGAAAGCCGAGAAACCACTGATTCCGAATTTGCTGCTCATCAGACCCTATCCATCCCGCCGATGCCTTGCCCGGTTGTAGTGCATCAACATACCGCGCCGGTACACGGCCGTCCAAGATGTCTGTCACGTCCTGGCGCGCGGAATTCCGAGAGAGCAATCCTTTGCCGGCCGAGCTGACCTCGGAGGTTCCACGGCAAGAGCAGATTATGTTAATCGTAGAGCGGTACTCAAACGCTGCGTTATGTGACCGTAGTTCGGATCACACATTGGCAATTTAAATAAACTAGCGGGATTCAGCGCTCCGAGCTCAAGCAGATTTCGAGGTTCGCATGGGATTGATCGTCAGGGAAGCGATGTCGTTTCGCAATCTGGCACCGGAATGGGAAGTGCTCATGGAGCGCTGCGCTCTGCGTACGCCCTTCACACATCCGGATTGGTGTGAGCTGTGGTGGCAACACTTCGCGGAGCATCACCTGCTCGTGGGCGATGAACTGTGGCTGCTCGAGGTGCGCGACCGAGGCGGCGTGCTCAAAGCCGTGGCGCCGTTCGTGGCCACCACGCGACCGTCGGTGTCATGGCTCGGCATCCGCTCGCTGCGACTGATCGGCGCCGACCCGGCCGTCACCGAGTTGTCGACGCTCGTTTGTGCGCCTGAAGATGAGCCCTTCGTCGTGTCGGCGCTGCTCGGCTACTTGCTCGAGCGCCGCAAAGAGTGGGACACGCTCAGTTTCGGCGACATCCGCGCCGACAGTGACAGCGCCCGGATTTTGGGGCAGTGCCAGGGCCTCAAATTGACCAGCGAGGTGTCCGACTTTGTGTTGACGCTCCCCGGCGACTGGGAGACGTTCAAGTCCTCGCTCAAGCGCAACATCAAGGAGTCGCTGCGCAAGTGCTACAACGCGCCCAAGCGCGACGGTTTGACGCCGGAGTTCCGTGTGCGCGCAACTCCCTCCGAGATCACCGAGGCGCTCGAGCGGTGGCTCAAATTGCACACGATGCGCGCAGACTTCACCGAGACGGTCGTACACCGCAACGTCTTCGCGGTCGACCCGCCGCGCGCCTTCTTGCGCGCGGTGATGGACCAGCTTTCCCCGCGCGGGCTGGTGCGCATCTTCGAGCTCGAATTGAAGGGCCAGGTGGTGGCAAGCCGCATCGGCTTTGTTCTGGGCAATACGCTCTATCTGTACTTCTCGGGGTACGATCCGGCATTCAGGCAGTACAGCGTGATGACCACGACCGTCGCCGAGGTGCTCAAGTGGGCCATCACGCAGGGTCTCACGTCGGTCAACCTGTCGCCGGGAAATGACGTGTCCAAGACGCGTTGGAGCCCGACGGAGATCAAGTACCACAAGTCTGTGCTGCCCTCGCCTTCGCTGCGCGGGCTGGTTTTCCATCGGATCGCACATGTTGCGACCACCATGCCGGTCGCCGCGTCGCTGCTGTCGTTCGCGCGCCGGCAAAGCCACCGGGCGCTGGCGAAGCCGCAGGGCGCAGGCGCCTGAACGACCGCACCGGCACATAGGCTGCCGCGGCCGCCGCCATCCATATCATTGCCTCGGAGCCTGCGCTGCTGACCGCAATGTTTGGCAATATGGTGGGCATGGTGCTGACCTTGGTGCTCGCGGCGCTCGTGCTACTGCCTTGGGTGGTGCTCGGGCTCACGATGCCTCGCAGCCGCAAACCCCTGTCGCTGCCGGACGGGCAAACCCTGGAAGTGCAAGAGGGCATCTGGCGCTACGAGGACAGCGGAACCGGCGATGACGCGCTGGTACTCCTGCATGGCTTCAACCAGGACGCCGGAATCTGGGATGCGGTGTGGAGAGGTCTCGGTACCCGCAGTGGTCGCCGGCTCCGAGTCGATCTGCCGGGCTTCGGCGGTTCCAGATTTCACAGCGCGGACTTCAGCCTTCCTCGGCAAACGCAGCGGCTGCTCACTTTTCTCGATGCACGCGGGGTGAAGAAGGCGACGCTCGTGGGCGTGTCGATGGGTGGCTCGCTCGGCGCGTGGTTCGCCGCCGAACATCCAACCCGCGTGAGCCGGCTCGTGTTACTGGCACCCTCGGGTTATGAGGGAGGTCTGACGCACCGTGGACTGTTTGGACGGCTGGTGCGACCTGGTCCCTTGAATCGAACCGCGATCTGGCTGGCACATACTCGGCTATATGCGTTGTTGTTTCCGAAAAGCCTCGCGCTGCAGGCGCTTACGGTGTCAGCGAGCTACGGCCGTGCCTGGGTCCTGGCGCTGCCACGCATCGCCGCGCCGACTCAGGTGGTGTGGTCGAAAGCAGATCCCATCGCGAGTGCGAGCACGGCGGAGGCGGTCGCGAAGGCCATTCCCCGGGCGACGCTTCTATGGCTCGATGAAGCCGCCGGCCACTCGGTGCCGCAGACCCGGCCGGAGTTGGTGATAGAGCTCATTCGCGAGCCCGCAGGTGTGGTTTAGTACTGGATGGGTCCAGAGCGAGAGAGCGTCGACCAGCTCTTCTCATCGACAGAGAGCGAGAAGTGGAGCCCGCCCTTGCGGCTGACACCACGCACCACGCCCACGCGCCGGTAGCCGCTCTTTCTCGTCCCGTTGAGCGACTTGTAGTTGGTGTGATCGACGTATCCCATGAGGCGGCGCTTGCCCTCGCCGTGGGTGAGTTCGAGAATCTTCAAGTGGCGCAAGCCCTGGTACGCGGTGCCGCGGTGCTTGGGAGTCGTGTAACCGTTGTAGTTGTAGAGCATGTCATCGGGCATGTTGAAATGAATGCCCCAATTCACGTCGAAGAGCGGGGCGGGGCTGATCCAGGTGTAGCCGACGAGTTCTGCGCCGTTGAGCTGCAGCAGGCAGCGGCAGCCGTTGCTGAATGACTGAAGATCGCGCTCAAAGAGCTTGGATTCGGGGTCCCTGATGAGGCGCTCGAGGTCCTCGAGCGTTGCGAAGCGGAAGGTGTGGTCTCTTGCGATTCGGGCAGCCTCGGGAGTGGGACGCGGCGTGTCGAGCACGATGATGAAGAAACGAAACGCCTTGCCGCCGGGCACCGTAGTGAGCGCGCGACGGCCGAGATGCGTGAGCGAGCCCTTGAGTCCAAACCTTCGTGCCGAGTCAAGAACCTTGCCGAGCCGCGTCATAGTTCACCACCGGTCAATCAGAAACTCCGCGCGTGAACCGGCTGCGCCTGCTGAAATTGCCCTGCTCGCAGAATTATATTATTGGTTCAGCCCGGGCAGATTGCCATGCCAGGGCAATCCTCGGCGCACCCTGTTTTTATTTTTGCCGCCGCCTTCACAGACAAGCCGTTGACAATTGTGACGCACTCTTCAGTTCCTGCCTCATGCGCCCGAGACGCCTCACGCCTGCGGTGAGATATGATTCGAGTGCGCCCAACCCGCCAGGTGTGCGATCAATGAAATCCGCAAAGAAAAAACCGGTGAGCGCCATCGGCCTGTTTGACCCTCCCGGGGACGGCCCAGCTCCAACGCTCAACAAGCGAACTGCCACCGTGAAGGCCTGGATCGAAGCGCAGCCGGGCGCGAAGGGAATGCCTTTTGCGCCACGCAAGAACTCGCCGCCGCTCGTGGTCATCTACAAGGTCATGGGAAAGATGTTTGCGATCTTGTCCGTCCGAGGCGCCGAGGACGTCATCTTGAAGTGCGATCCCGCGTTGATATCGACGCTGCGTAAGGACTACACCGGAGTCGGCCATCGTTCGCATCTGGATCGGCGCTTTTGGATCAGCGTCCGCCTGGATTCGGATGTGCCCGCCCAGCAGATCAAGCGGCTGGTCTCGCTTTCGTACGAACTGGTGTGCGCCAAGCTCACGGCGAAGCAGAGGGCCGAGCTGGCTCGGTTGGCGCCGAGAGAAGACGCCGCCGAAACGGACTAGAAAACCGTCGAACGGAATCGCTTTTCGAACAGCCGAAGGCTCGTGGCCGCCGCCGCGGCGGTTTGATCCCCGCCCTGGGCGGGATCGGTTTCCCAGCGGCCCGCTCGATGGGAATTGCTCGACGCCAGGCTTTCGATGAGCCGCTCCGCCGCGGGAACCGCCTGAATTACCGTGACGCACCCGGCGTGCGCGTGTACGTCCAAGTAGCTCTGCGGCCGCTCGAAGAAGTTCCGTCCGTCCACGATGACGGCGATGGCGGGATTCAGCGATGCGGCGCGGGCGGCGCGTATGGTCGCGCCCATGGCCGTCACCTGTTGATCGCGGCGCAACGCGCTGCTCAGCGACAGATCGAGAACATCGAACCAGTGATCGTGGACGAGCTCGCCTAAGACCCGGTCGCTGCTCGGAAATTCGCAACTCACATCCCAGCCCTGACGCAAGAACAATTCGGTGGCCATCGCCGTGCCCAAACCATGCGGTTCGCCGGGCTGGGCGGCCACCAGCACCGCGTGCCCGGGCTTCATGACGTACGCCTCCTTGAGGATCGACGCACCGAGACGGTGCGCCTCGATCTGCAGACGGCCCAACCCTAAGGTGAGTTCGATTTCCCGGCATCGATCGTCATCCACCAGACCGCCCAAAAAGCGCGCCGCCGGTTCGAAAACTTCGGAAAACAGCGCTTCGAGGGTCGCACCCTGGTCGACCAAGGTGTTGATATAGGGCGCCACGGCGCCGGCATCCATCGCCAACACGAGGCCCGCGAGTTCCGCGGCCACACCGCGCTCGGCGTGCCAGATCAATGACGTGGCGGCGGGTCGTGCCGCAAACGGTCGATCGTGACGCTGCGTGAGCCGCGGAAGTACGACATCGGCGAACAATTCATCCCAAGCGCCCTTGCCTAATACCGAGGGTTCGACCCGCAATTGCCGCAGCAAGTCCTGCGGCGCCTCGACCGCGACCAGCGTGGTCTCGATCCGGCCGCGGGCGCGACTGGCGAGCCGCATGTCCCAATCGCCGAAGAAGCGCTTCGGCATGGTTTGTTCACGCAGGATCTCGATGTCCCGGTGTCGTGCATCACGGTTGATGGAGTCCCACACGCGTGCGACGCCCAGAGCGGGCCCCTCGAGCCACTGGAAAAAACTTCCTTGATCGTAAATCAGCAGCCCGGTAACACCCTCCGAGCGGTTGCGCTCGCGTGCGTGGCGCACGATGCGCTCCAGATCCGCTTCAGTCGGCTTGATGACCGCGCGGCTTCTATAGGCAATCATGGAGACGGCCGGAGCCGCATTGGCGACGGCGGGAGTGGATTTCCAGGCTGCAGCGTGTTCTTGCATCATGAGAGCAGCCCTTACTCAGTACTTTCCACCGTCGCTATTTAAAGACTGATCGCTGTTATCGTCAAGTTCAAAAAACGCCGCCTCGTGCAGTCTCTTTCCGCCAGCGCTCGCACAACGAGCTTGACTATAGGGCGAAACCAGTGGATTTCTTAATCCCATCAACAGGTTGTTCGACTATCATCTCTTGTAACGCCAACTAACCCGCAACTATAGAGAGACCTCATGTCTGTATATCGATTGTCAGACGTGTCGCCCACGGTGGCGGCGGGCGTATACATCGCTCCGAACGCCAGCGTGATCGGTAATGTGGTGCTCGCCGAGAACAGCAGCGTGTGGTTCGGTGCGACGTTGCGCGGCGATAACGAGACCATCAGCATCGGCGTCAACAGCAATGTGCAGGACGGCGCGGTGCTGCACACCGATCCCGGATTCCCGTTGATGGTCTCAGCCAATGTATCCATCGGCCATCAAGCGATGCTGCACGGATGCACGGTGGGCGAAGGGTCCTTGATCGGAATCCAGGCCATCGTGCTGAACGCGGCCGTCATCGGCAAGGGTTGTCTCGTCGGCGCCGGCGCCGTCATCACCGAGCGCAAGGTATTCCCCGACGGTACTCTCATTCTTGGAGCGCCTGCGAAGGCGGTGCGGGAACTGACCGACGAAGAGCGCGAGAATATTTTGAAAGGCGCGGCCCATTACGTTGCCCGCGGCGCCCAGTATCGCGGTCATTTGAAAATATTGGCGTAGGCGGCGTGCTCGTGCCCGTCTCGAGCTATCGCGCATCGCGCGGATGTCTGCTCAGGTTGACGGCCGCGATCTGCCTGGTTCCCTGGTGGATCGCCGTGACAGCGGCCGCCACCACACCGTCTGCGCGTGACGTCCCGTTCTATGCGAATACCTTCGAGAAAATCCCCACCGTGGCGGCGATGACTGTCATTGGACGCCAACTATTCTTCGACGCCGGCCTCTCCGCCTCCGGCAGGACCGCGTGCGCGACCTGTCACGTGCCGACGCGAGCGTTCGGACCGCCGGATCATGCTCCGGTGCAGCGCGGCGGCAGGGATGGGCGGCAGCCGGGCCTACGCGCCGTGCCATCACTCATGTACACGCAGAACGTACCGCCGTTCACCGAGCACTACGTGGACGATGAGGGCGATGACAGCATCGATCAAGGTCCGGCGGGCGGGCGCACCTGGGACGGTCGATCACAATCGGCCCACGATCAGGCGCGGCTGCCCCTGTTCTCGCCATTCGAGATGGCCAACGACAGCGTCGACACCGTGGTCCGCAAAGTGCAACACGCAGTGTACGCCGCGCAGTTTCGCGAAGTATTCGGCGCCGGCGTATTCGACGACGACACTCTGGCCTTCAAGGCGGTGCTGATGGCCTTGGAGACGTTTCAGCAAAACCCTTCCGAGTTCTATCCCTACACCAGCAAATATGATGCGTGGTTGCGCCATCAGACCGCGCTCAGCACGGAGGAACTGAGAGGAATGGCGGCCTTCAACGATCCGGCCAAGGGCAATTGCGCTCGCTGTCATCCGAGCTCCCTGCGCGAGGGCGCCTTCCCGCAGTTCACCGATTTCGGTTACGCCGCCATTGGAGTGCCGCGCAACCCCGCGATTCCCGCGAACGCCGACGCGCGCTACTACGATCTCGGATTGTGCGGACCGCTGCGCACGGATTTCGTCGGCAAGACAGAATATTGCGGCTTGTTCAAGACTCCGTCGTTGCGCAATGTGGCGACCCGGCGGGTGTTCTTCCACAACGGAGTGTTTCATCGCTTGGAGGATGTCGTGCGCTTTTACGCCGAGCGCGACACCCGGCCCGGCAAATGGTATCCGCACGCGGCTGACGGCCGGGTGCGGAAATTCGATGATCTACCTGCAGCCTATCAGGCCAACGTCGACCGGGCGGCGCCGTTCGATCGAGAGTCCGGCGAGACGACTCCCTTAAGCGAGGGAGATATCCGCGATATTGTCGCGTTTCTGCAGACGCTGACGGATGGATTTGAGCCGCGTGCCGAGCAAGCCGGCGGAGTGGCGATGGCCGGGCAATGAACCGTGTCCGGCAATCCGCCATACCGGTCAGGGCTCGTTGAAAACTTCCGCGTACTGGGCGCGCAGCACCGATTTCTGTACTTTGCCGGTCCCTCCCACGGGCAACGACTCCAGAAAAATGACTTCATCCGGCACGCATAGACGGGCCAGCTTGTTCGAGAGGAATTCGAGAATTTCACCGCGCTCGAGGGACTGGCCGGCCTTGCGCACGACGAACAGCAGCGGCCGTTCCTGCCATTTCGGATGCTTGACGCCGACGACGGCCGCCGCGGCCACCGCGGGATGGGCGATGGCGGCATTTTCCACGTCGATCGAACTGATCCACTCGCCGCCGGTCTTGATCAGATCCTTGGATCGGTCGCGGATTTGCATGACGCCCCGGGCATCGATCGTGGCGATGTCGCCGGTGGGAAACCAGCCGTCCTTGAGCGCGGGCGCATTGCTGTTGTAATAATCGCTGACGACCCACTGGCCCCGGATCATGATTTCACCCTGCGACGTGCCGTCCCGCGGCAATGTGGCGCCATTCTCATCGACGACCTTGATCTCCACGCCAAACACGGATTTTCCCTGTTTGGCGATGAGGGCGTGACGCTCGGCGGCCGGCCAATGCGACTGCTGCGAATCGAGCGCCGAGATGGTCGCGACGGCGAGAGTTTCGGTCATGCCCCAGCCTTGCCTGACCTCAATTCCATAGATGTCGGCAAACTTCGCAATCAGCGCGCTCGGCATCGCCGATCCGCCGACGACAGTGCGCCGCATGCTGGAGAATCGGACCTTGTTTTGCTCGAGGTACTGGATCAAACCAAGCCAGATGGTGGGTACGCCGGCGCTGACGGTGACTTGTTCGCGCTCCATCAGTTCGTACAGGCCCGCGCCATCCAATCGTGAGCCGGGCAACACCAGTTTGGTGCCGGACATCAACGCGGCGTAGGTCGTGTTCCAGGCATTGATGTGGAACATGGGCACCGCCGGCAGCAGCGTGTCCCTCGAGGAGAGGCCCACGACTCCCGGTGTGCAGATCGCCATGGCGTTCAGCACGATCGACCGGTGGGAGTACAGAGCACCCTTGGGGTTTCCGGTCGTGCCGGAGGTATAGCACAGCGCGGCGCCGGTGCGTTCGTCGAATTCGGGCCACTCGAGCCGGTCGTCGTACGCGGCGATGAATTCCTCGTAGCCGCACACCGCCGGCACCCCGTCGACCGTGGGCGTGTTGTTCGCGTCGCTCAAGGCCACCCATTGCTGGATCTTCGGGCAATGCGGAGCAATCGCCTTGATCAAGGGTGTGAACGTCGCATCGAACAGCACCAATCGATCTTCGGCATGATTGATGATGTAAATCAATTGTTCGGGGTGCAGCCGCGGGTTGCAGGTGTGCATCACCATGCCCATTCCGGACACGGCGTAATAGGCTTCCAGGTGACGGTGATTGTTCCACGCGAGAGATCCGATCGCGTTGCCGGCTTCGAATCCCGCCGCCTTGAGTGCGTTTGCCAGGCGGCGACTCCGAGCGGCGCATTCGGCGTACGTATAGCGAAAGATCGGGCCATGGGTTTCGCGCGAGACGATTTCCGTGTCGCCGAACTGCGCGGCGGCGTGTTCGAGGATGCCGGAAATCAACAGCGGTCGATCCATCATCAGTCCGGGCTGGAGCATGTTCTTGGTCTCTCTGGTGTCGGATGCTCGTTGGTCAGATGCTCGCGGGCGCCCGGTGAGCCGGCTACTTGGGCGCCGCCGCGCTCTCTTGTTCCCGATACGCTATCCAGCTCTGGTCGATGAGATAGGCATGGATGTTGTCCACGTCCTTCTCGCTCAGGATGTCGTCGAAACGCTCCATGCCGGCCTGCGCCAGCACGCCCTTCAACACGATGTCCTTGAACGCAGCATGCAGACCGTCGTTGAGTTTGCGCAAGTCCGGCGTGCTGCTCGGACCCAGCACGTGGCAGCGCGAACACTCCTCCACGAACTTCAGTTCGCCCGCGTCGATATCAGCCTTGGTCGCGGTCGACATGGGTGGCTTCTCGAACCGCCCTTCCACGCGCGGCGGCGGCGTCGGGACCGGCCCGCCGCCCAACTTGAATGCGATCACGCGGTTGGTGTTCTCATACTTGAGCGCGGCGCTGCTCGGGGGAATCGGGCCCACGGTGATCGCGGTGCCGCCGTAGCCGGCTTGGACCGCCACGAACTGCTCGCCGTCGATCGCGTAGGTCATGGGCGCCGCCATGATGTGGCTGCCGGTCTTGATGATCTTCAGCACTTTGCCCGAGTCGGCGGCATACACCCACAACTCGCCGCTGCCGCGGCCCTGGAATACCAAGTTGCCGGCCGTCGACATCACGCCGCCGTCATAGCCGCGGATGCCGGAGGAGGTTTCGTGTTCCCACACGGTCTTCTGCGCCACCGGATCCCAGGCGCGCAGCACTTCGCGCACCGGCTTGCCCTTGCGCATGGCCTTGATGGTTTGCATGCCGGGCAGCGGCCCATACAGGCGCTGCAGATCGTCGGCGTTGTAGGTGTCGTCGGGAAAGATGCCCTGAACCGTGAAGAACCCGTCGAGGTATTTCATCGTGCCGCCGTTATGCAGCATGTCGATCCAGACCGCAGGCATGTCGATGACCGGAATGTAGACCAGGCGCGTTTGGGCGCTGTAAGACATGGGATTCCAGGTGTGTCCGCCCGCCCAAGACGGATAGACGGTTTTGGGTGAGGCATACCAATCGGCGGCCGCGGTCACCACCGGCCGGCCGCTGGCCATGTCGATATGAGAGGCCCAATTCACGAACGTGTAGTTCTTCGCGGAGATGAGTTTGCCGGTCTTGCGGTCGAGGACGTAGAAGAAGCCGTTCTTGGTCGCCTGCATGACCACCGATCGACTCGATCCGTCGATTTGCACGTCGGCCAGGATCAACTTCTGCACCGAGTCGAAATCCCAACTGTCGCGCGGCGTGGTCTGGTAGTACCAGGCCATGCGCCCCGTCGTTGCATCGAGGGCGATAATCGAGGCGGTGAACAAGCTGTCGAGTTTCGCGGGGCCGAGCTGGCGCAGGTCATAGGGCGCGGCATTCGCGGTGCCGAAGTAAACCAGATTCAAGGCGGCATCGTAGGCGAAGCCGTCCCATGCGGTGCCGCCGCCATTGAATTCGGGTTTGCGGTGGGAATCCCAGGTCTTGTCGGCCTGCGCCAATTCAGGATTCTCATACGGTCGTCCGACGGCGGGCGGCACGGTATAGAAGCGCCACTTGAACGCGCCGGTTTCCACATCGTACGCCGTCACGTAGCCGCGCACCGCGGTGTGGCCCATGTCGGCGCCGCTGTTGCCGATGACCACGACCGATCCCGCAATCTGCGGGGCACCGGTGCTGGAATAGGGCAGCTTATGGTCGGCGATCGTGTCGGCTTCCCAGATTTTCTTGCCGGTGGCGGCGTCGATCGCGTGCAGCCGTCCGTCGACCGACGCGACATACACCTTGCCTTTCCACACGGCGACGCCGCGGTTCACGAGGTCGCAGCACGGGTGCCGGCCGGCGAAATAATCCGGCTTCGGGTCGTAGCGCCACCGTTCCTTGCCCGTGGCCGCGTCGATCGCATACACATAGCCCCACGTGCCCGAGGTGTACATGACGCCGTCGATCTCGATCGGGGTGGCTTCCTGTCCGCGCATCGGGGCGCCGAGGTCGTACTGCCACGCAAAGCCCAGTTGTTTCACATTGCCGGCGTCGATGGTCTTCAAGGGAGAATAGTAGCTGCCATCCTTGTCGCGCCCGCCGGTGTACCAATTCTGCGGTTCCGAGTCCGCCGCCTGCAGCCGCGCAGCGTCGACATCGCCGGCCGGGTGCGGCGCGCCGCCTGCGAAGGCCGGCGGCATCGCGAGCATTGATGCGATCAGCGCCAGTGCGGTCCGCGCGCCGACGGTCGGTCCCAACAAGGTTGACACTCCAATAGCAGCCATTGCGTGGCATATTACACGCTGGCAGTATCAGCCTGTACGAGCCATCGAAACGCCAGCGCCGTCGAGACCCACCACCTCCGAATCCCTGGCTATCCGGATGATCCCTGAGCATGGGGATAAATTTTACTAGAGCGCGATAGGTAGGGGAGGCAGGGATGCGGTCCGTTCAACGACCGGCTTCGAGCACGCGGAAGCGGGGGGCGCGATCTCAGGCCCCTAAGCCTGTCCACACTCCGCTACCGGCAAAGCTCAGCCCGCCGCGTTCCGCGGCGGTTCTCCGCACGCGCTTGTTCGACTGGCTCGACAAGCAATCCGAGCATCCGATCACTTGGGTCGGCGGCCCCCCGGGAGCAGGCAAGACCACGTTGGTCGCGAGCTATCTGGCTCGCGCCAAGGGCTCGGTGCTCTGGTATCGGGCGGACGCCAACGATGCAGACCAGGCGACCGTGTTCCACCATCTGCGAATCGCCGCCGAGGCAATCAATCCAGAGGCCGCGCGCGCCCTGCCGCTGCTCACGGCCGAATATGCGCTCGATGTGGCCACCTTCACCCGCAACTTCCTGCGCAGTCTGTTCCAGTTCGCCCCCCGCCGCGCCGCACTGGTGTTCGATAACTATCAGGACGCGGTACCGCGCGTGCTGGAGCCGATCCTGACCGTCGCCTCACAGGAAGCGCCCGCCGGGGTGAGGCTGTTTGTGCTCAGTCGCAATGATCCGCCCGCGGAACTGGCTGCTCTGCAAGTGGCGGGTCGGCTCGCGAAGTTGCCGAATGTGATGCTCAGTTTGACTTTCCCCGAAGCGCAGGCGATTGCGCAATCTCTCGATGTCGAGGATCCGCCGTTGATTCGACGCCAGCTCTCGTTGTGCGACGGCTGGACGGCGGGGTTCATCCTGTTGCTGCAGTATTCGCGCCAGGTGAGCGCCGCCGAGTCTCCCGCCTCGAGTTCGACGCACGCGGCCTTCTTCAGTTATTTCTCGAACGAACTGTTCGCCGCCGCTTCCCCGGCGGTCCAGCATTTTCTCCTTTGCACGGCGCTACTGCCGCATTTCACCGTGCAGGACGCCGCGCGACTTGCCGGTGCCGAGCACGCTGCAGCCATCATTGCATGGCTCACCGAGCGCAATTTTTTTCTGACCCGCTACGAGGAGTCGCCGCCGCGATACCGCTATCACGATCTGTTTCGAAGCTTCTTACTGGAGCGCGGACGGGCCGTGATGCATCCGGAACAGCGTCAATCGCTGCTGGCGATCGCCGCCGCGGCCCGCGAGCAGCAGGGTGATGCGGAGACGGCGCTGGCCCTCGCACTGGAAGCCAACGACTGGAGCCGCGCAATACGACTCATCTCGACGCTGGCGCCTTCCCTGCTGCAGCAGGGCCGCACGGTGCCGCTGGAACGATGGATTGCGACGTTGCCGGTGCAGTTCCTCGACGACTCACCGTGGATGCTCTTCTGGCAAGGAATGGCGCGAATCCCACACGACCCCCAGGCCGGCCGCGGTTTGCTGGAGCGTGCCTACAGTGCATTCAATCGGCATCAGGATCTTCCGGGGCGTCTGCTCGCCTGCGCCTACGTCCTGCAGAGCTTCTTTCTAGAGTGGGCCGATCAGCATGGCACCGACCGCTGGCTCGAGGAGTTACGCAGGCTCGTGCAGGAATTCACGGTCCTGCCTCGCGAGCTTGAAGTTCAGGTGATTCCGGCGCTGATGGGCGCGTTTTTACGGCACTTCGGTCACCCGATGCTGGACTGGGGACACACACGGGCGCGCGCCCTCATCAATGAGCCTCTGCCCGTCGGCCAGCTGACTCAGCTGCTGTTATTTTTGCTGCCGCACAGTCAGGTGCGTGGCGAGTGGCGGGAAGGTCTGAACCTGCTCAAACGCCTCGACCAGATCCCGCCCACCGATCTGTCTCCGCTGTCGCAGCTGTATCTTTGCGCAGCGCGAATGAGCTGGCATGCGACGTGCGCGGAGTACACCGACCCCGTGGCCGGTCGCGACGAGATCCGGCGTTTCCTCCAAGCGAGCACCGACAGCGGCATCCATGTCGTGGATGGATTTGCGATCGGGCAGGGAGTCTATTTCGCCCTGAACCACGGCGATCTGCCGTTGGCGCTGCAACTGCTCAAACAGCTGGAGCGCTCCGTGGCGCCGCTTCGGCGGCTTGATGTGGGCCACATGGAGTGGTTGCGTGGTTTCGTCGCGCTGGAGCAGGGCGATCTGGACGGGTGCAGCGATTATCTGACACGCTGTTATGCGCATGCCACTGCTTGCGGCGCGAGCATTGCATTGGCGCAAAACGACCTGCTCGCGGCGCAGTTGGCGACAGCGCAGGGGCGCACCGCCGTTGCGCTCGAATGTGTTGACCGGGTTTTCCAGTTTGGGCGCGCCACCGGTCACGGCGACTACGAGCATGCCAGCGTGATGATCAAGGCATATGCGCTGCTCAAGAGCGGCCAAACCGATCAAGGCTTGGAAGTACTGCGCATTGGGCTCGAGCTTGGGCGGCGTAAGGCTCACAGCGTGATCGCGCCCAGCGCGCATTCGCCGATACCGCGCTACCTGTATGCCGTCGCCCTAAGCGCGGGAATCGAGACCGACTACGTGAAACATCTGATCCGCAAGTTTCGCATCAGCGCGCCCGATGCGGATACGGAACAGTGGCCGTGGCCGATCCGGATCTACACTCTGGGGCATCTGTCGATCCTCAAGGACGACTCCGTCGTCAGCTTGGCGGGCAAGACGCAGCGCAAGCCGCTCGAACTGCTGTTGGCGCTGATTGCCTTGGGCGGTCGCTCGGTCCCCGTGGCGACGCTGATGAGCCAGCTCTGGCCGAACCAAGGGCCCGCGGCACGCGCGGCCTTCGATGTCGCCGTGATGCGTCTGCGCAAGCTGCTCGGGCCCGAAGTCCTCGTCGTGGCGCAAAGTCGCGTCACCCTGGTGGCGCAGCACTGTTGGGTCGATGCCTGGTCATTTGAGCGCTCCCTCGCCCGGCTGTCGTCAGACGCCGCGATGGAGGAAATCCAGTCCGTCCTCCAGGCCTACGCCGGTGGATTTGCCCGCGAGCAGAGCGGACCGGCGTGCATCGCCAACATGCGCTATCGCCTCGCTGCCAAATTCCGCCGGGCTGTTGTCAGCGTCGGGCGCCACCTGGAGGCGGGCGGGCACTTCGATCGGGCGGCGGAGGCCTATCGCTTTGCGCTCGAGCAGGACAATCTGGTGGAGGATTTTCATCGACGCCTGATGCACTGTGAGTGGCAGCGTGGTCATCGCGCCGAGGCCATCCGTTGCTATCGGCGCTGCCGGCAGCTGCTGTCGTTGAATCTGCACAGCGATCCCTCGGCGGAGACGCGCACTCTGTACGAGCGCATCCTGGCGGACCGATCGAAATAGAGCGCTCGATCAAGTGCGACGACCATGACGCTCGAAACTCAAAACTGGCGGCTGAGCTGGATCATTACGCTGCGCGGCGGCTCGTTGATAAAGCCGTAGCTTCCAAGCGATACGGGTTGGGGCGCGCCGTACGTGCGGATGATTGCATTGGTCAGATTGCGTGCCGTCGCCGAGAGTTCCCATCCGGTTCTCCCATCAATCGCCAGCGTCACATCTTCCCGGATATAGCTCCGTTGCGCTAACAAGGGATCGTTGCTGAAGTCGAGGAGAACGCGCGTCTGGGCGTAAACCCTATTTTCGACACGCCACGACGCAGTGGATGCGAAATTCCTCTCGTAGGCCACGCTCCAACTGCCGGAAAAGCGCGGTGCGTTCGGTAGAGTCTGCCCGGTCAGGGATTGCGAGTGTGCTCCTTCCAACGTCTGCAACGATGTCGGCACGGCATTGGGATAGTTCGTGTAGTAATCGGCGAGATAGGTGGCCGCGACGTTGGTTTGAAGTCGCGGGGTGACCCGAGCCGCCGCATCCAACTCGATGCCGCGAGCAACGGCACCGCCCGCGTTTTGCACCCGATTCTCGTAGGTTCCCGTAGCGGTGGGCGCGATGCCCGCCAACTGCAGGTTCTCGTAGGCTGAGTGAAACGCGTCCACGTCCAGGGTTAGCCGGTTGCCTGACGTCTTGAGCTTCGCGCCGATCTCGAAGGAATTCACTGTCTCGGGCGAAAAGGGCAGGGTGCCGACGTTGCGGCCCACGTCTGCCCCATTGAAGCCGCCAGCCTTGAAACCATTGTCATATCGAGCATAGAGCATCACGGTCGTGGTCGGATCGAACTGGACGATGAGTGACGGCGACACATGGGAGTCCCTCCTCGACAGGGAGACACTGCCAACCGATGCCAGTCCCGATGCTTGCGCAAAGGCGGACCCCAACGCCGCCGCGGCGCCGGGCAGGGGTGTGACCGGGCCAAAAATGCCGCCGGATGTGCCGACCCCGACGGTCTGCATGAACTGTTTGTCAATGAGTGTATAGCGCGCCGCCACGATCGTTCGCAGACGGTCCATGCTCTTCCACGTCAATTCCGCGAAGGCGGACTCCTCGTCCGCCGATTCGCGAAATTGATCATTGATCACCAAGGGCAGGTAAGGCGCCAAGGGCGAGAAGGCAGGCAAGCCAGCGACGGTCGAATCGAGGAACGCGTAGTCGAACGCGTCTTGCACGAACAGGTTGCTGTGTTGGTAGTAAAGGCCGCCCATGTATTCGAGCCGATGACCGCCGTCGGATGCCAGCCGCAACTCCTGGCTCAATTGCCGATAGCGCTCCGCGCCCATGGCCGAAAACAAATCGAGTGGAGTCGCATCCAAGTCGGTCGCCAACGCATAACTGTATTGCGAATAGCCAGTCACGGAATGCAAGGTGAGGCCATCTCGGCTCTGGCTGAGCGTCATCACATAATCGTCCGAGTCGAGCTGCGTCAGTTGTCCGGGACTCGTGTCGCGGGTCAGATCACCTGTATTCGCCGCAGCGCCCGAACTCACCGCCGCAGCGCAGAATCCGGCGGGACTCGGGAACGGCGGCGACTGGGGGCAATTGGCACCCACGATCGGCAGACCGCCTTGCTGTGCTTCGTGCGAGTGTTCCGCCTTGAGTTTGGCGGTCAGCGTTTCCGTTGGTTTCCACACCAGCGTTGCGCGCACGGCGCCGATGCGCGAGTGCGGAATGTCTTCGCCCACTCCGACGTCTTTGATCCAACCATCCTCTCTATCGACAAAGCCGCCCAAGCGCACGCTGGCCGTAGAGGCCACGGGAAAATCGAACCCCCCTTGTGCCGCATAGCCATTAAAGCGCGGTGTGTAAGCGATTCGGGCATTTCCGGAGTACCCGGCATCCGGATCACGGGTCAGAATATTGAGCGCGCCGGCAATGGTGTTGTCGCCGAAATACGTACTTTGAGGACCCTTCAAAACCTCGACATGTTCGATATCGAAAAGGGCCCGCTCCGAGGTGCGAGAGCGCCCGTGATACAAGCCGTCGATAAAAGTCCCGACAGACTGCTCGAAACTGGGATTATCTCCGGACCCGATGCCGCGAATGAATTGCCGATCCGTCACACCGCCTTCGCTGAGAATCACGCCGGGCATGGTCCGGGCCAGGTCTTGAAGCGAGGGGAATCCTTGTTCGGCAATTTCTGAACCGCTCACCACCGCTGCCGCGATCGGGACTTCCTGTAGTGCTTCTGACCGTTTGCGGGCTGTCACCATAATTTCATCCAGAGCCATGGGCGCTTTGATGGGATCGTCGGTTTCTGCGCCCTTCACGGGCGACGATAGAAGGCTCAGTGACAATGCCGAGTGCAGAGCGGTGACCCATGTGGAATGCGAGCAAAATCCACGGCGTACGCGCCGCATTGCGATCCCCTGATTCTTGGTCTTGGTCTCCGGCCTCGATGACGCACCGAGTCACCGGGCGCGAGGCACACTGAGTATAGCCGTCCCTCGGCCATCAGCGCTGCCGGCAGCTGCTGTCCTTGGAATCTGCCGAGCAATCCTCGGACTGGAGTGCCGCGGGCGCAAGTATTTGCGGCCGGTTAGAAATCCGTTAGATCTGGGCCGCTACAGTCTGTCTCACGTTGAGCGGCACGACGGCGACCGCCGCCTCGGGTCTCCCAGATGCACGCTGACTCATAACTTGCTTTTAACTCACGGAAGTTCGCATGAAAATCACCCGCGCCCTATTTTTGATACCTGTTGCTGCGATGTTAAATATTGGGATCGCGAATGCTTCGGACACAGTTATCGTGCCGGCCACCGACGCTTTAGGAAACTATCTTGATTTGACGGGGCCCATTAGCGACACCGATGTTCTGTCATTAACCGTAAGCCTCACGCCTTATTTGCAAGAATCGGATCATTATGGAGTGAACGCCGCAGGAGTCGTGACAGCCGAAGGTGAAAACGGTGAAAGTGTTGGTTCAGCGTTGTATGACATTAATGGCAGGGAGTTTTACGGCGCTCTTTTGATAAGTTTGAGCGGTGTCGGTGGACCAGTGCCAGTGTTCTCAACTACCGATCCAGCGAATGGATATGGAAATCCCACGAATCCACCCACAGTCCTCGAGTTTGGTGGAACGCTTTCAAGCTTGTTCGGATCCTTTGCAACGGTGAGTAATCCAAGACTGACATTTACGATTTATGATACGGACTACACCAACAATTCAGGGGATTTCAAAGTCGTAGTGAGTGTTCCTGAACCGCAAACCTACGTCCTTGCGGGAGCAGGTTTTGTCTTCGTCGTTCTTGCAACGAGACGTCGAAGAGCTGCCATGGGCATTCTCGCCGCGCGACCTTAAGGTCTTTCGTCTGGAGTTGGCTCGGACGAGGGTCCGCGGTTTGCCGCCAATACCCTCATTCGGCGCCCGGACCGCGTGATCGCCG
>Ga0209611_10000317_pt1 | contig 66627 bp, 46 predicted proteins | sample S1TSphgellanicum_3_FD_187693 | JGI IMG/M metagenome (GOLD analysis project Ga0209611, IMG submission 187693) | Host-associated microbial communities from peat moss isolated from Minnesota, USA - S1T2_Fc - Sphagnum magellanicum MG (SPAdes) (version 2) | ecosystem: Host-associated > Plants > Peat...
ACATTCAAAGTTTGAAGAGTATGTGTTTAAGTGCAAGTGGTTTAAAGTGAACCTTGCTGGTGCAAATTGCACTTTAGTTTAGGATGAGTGCGGACACACACGGTTAAAGACATCTGCCACCAGTTATCAGCCATCTCATTGGCAAACTTCAGAGCCATTTATTTTTCCCAGTCATGTAGAACAATGTTTTTATCTTCCTTATCCCCCAAACCCAGAGGAGTGGTCACTTGTTGTCACATATGTGCCACGGTCTCGTTCTATTCTAGGTGAGAAACCAGAGGTTGTGCTCACAACCTCTGAGGTGGATGATGACCACGTATAATGTTCTACTCATTATTTTTATGCAAATTGCCATTGAGGCTTGTGGTTCTATATTACTCCACAATGTTCATTGTGTCAAAGTCTTTAGCGAATTTCAGCATTTATAGTTCCAGGAGTAGGCCCTTTAGGAACTTTGTACTACTCTCCTTTGCACTACTGCATGTACTACCTCAATGTCACCGAGATTTTATGCGACTTAAAAAAGGCCGTGATAAATCAGATGACATTGCGAAACCTTTTGCGAAACTTCCTTCTCCAGGATCCCTTTTACTAATTTGCGAACTAACGCACATCGCAACTTGCGATACGTCCAACATCGGAAACTTTTGTAAAAATTTGTGATGAGGTTTGCGATACATATTCAAACGCAAAATGTGATGCTCCAAATAACGCAAGATTGCAATTTCTTGTGAGTCTCAAAATGTTTTGCGATACTGTGTGTATTTTAATATTTGCGATGTTGTGAGTATGATTAAGAGGTGCGAACTGTGTAATATTGCTAGGGTGCACGGAGACTGAGAGGGTCACAAAGTTTTGGTTGTGGTATATGTCGCAAAAGTGCTGTGATGATTTAAGGTACATTATATATTAGCGATTGTTGGTGAACCACAAGTTGTGATGCGTGTCACATCGCAAATATGGCAGGTTGTTTTTGCTTCGCAAACCCTTCCGGTTTTTTGTTTTTCCCTTCGCAAAAAGGCACAATATGTAGTAGTGCATGTGATGTTTAAAGCATGTAAGTATGCAATTAATGATGACAAGGTTGTATGAATTTAAATTTGGCATGTGTGGAAGTTTTATGATTAAATCATATTGTCCAAACAATGTTCACAATTTTAGGTGATGGACTTGGTGGACTTATTTTTAAAATTGAAGAAGATGATACCAACATCTTTGGTGTTGGAATGTCCATGGAAAAATCTTTGCTTGCATTTCTTATTAGAAAATTGTCCATATTTTGGAAATATATTATGTCCTTTTATCCAAGTGTGTAGATTGTGTTGTTTGGTGGCAAATCCATGACAATTAGTTTTCAAACATTTGTTTCCTTGCCAAATAAATTCTTGGAATTCCAAGGTTTCAAATTGAAACAAATTGAGTTTATAGCTTGGTTGGTTTGTTGACAACTTTGAGATGTAATAGCTTATAGGTTGAAAATCTTGATTGGATTATCATTATTGTAAAGAACTGGCCAAATAATCTACATTTGAATTGTATAGTAAATGTAAACTTCAAACATTATATTAAAGTTGAAGTTGTTTTAGCCAAAGAAAATTATGAGTTGATTGAGGAATCTAAATATTTTGAAGAAATGAAAGTTGACAATGATAAAGTAATTCACCTTCACCAATTTTACATTTTTTCCCTCTTCAATTAACTCTATTTTGAAAAATGTTTTAATTCTTAAGTTTTGTCCATGTTGATACTACAAGGTTCTTAGGGATCTAGGTGTGATTTTGTTACTATTTAAACTATATCAAGCTTTGAAATGTGCAAGGTTGGGGTGTAAGATGGGTGTGTGGTGTGGGGGTTGGGTTGTTTTTGTGAGTGTTTGTTTTTGTAGGCAACTTATGCTACAATGGGCAAATTCTTTTATAGAATTAAGGTTCAATTTTCCCACAAGTTATTTCATTTTCAATTTTGGATTTTGATTTTGATTTTGCACATCTTTAGACATTTTTTTCAGAAATATCTAGATGCTTATCTTTTGTCAATTTTTTAAAAAAATCCACTATTCATATTCTTTGGAAAGGTCTGAAATACCATATTTGTCTAACACTAAAATTGGTAGATTCTTGGATTTTAGTAGGTTAATGTCTAAATGAGGTCAAGTTTTAAGGTTTTTGGATTGAAGGTTCCAAGTTTTTTGGAACTGTCATTGAAACCTAATTGAAAAATCAATTTATTTTCAAAATTAAATTAAAACCTAAACTAAAGGTGTTGCTTCATTTTAAAGAGGTTCAAGTTCTTCATGGACATAAATATAATTTTATATAAAAAAAGTACAAGCTTGGGCTTACATTTTAAAGAAGTTATTGTATTTAATTGGTTGTACATATTAATATTACATAATCTCTATTTTGAACTACACATATGTGTTAATTGAAGAAACCTATATTACACAATTTATTTTTTGTTTAGTTGTGTGTAATGGAGATGGAATTAAACATTATTTTAAAATGAACCAATTTTAAATTCTTTCCGAAAATGAATGAAATTGAAAACTTTTAAAATTAAAGAATTTGGTTTGAAGACTTGATTAAAAAAACCATTAAAACTGAAAAAAAAGGTAGAATTGGGACCAAAGGTTCTTTCTAAAATCAAGAACCAACCAACACTATTTGAACTAAGACCTTTTGTAATCTCAGGGTCCCCAAAAGGCCTATACTATTGAGCCATCACTCTTGAGGTGGAACCAACACTTTTGACATGCATGACATACTAGATATGTGCAAGTCAAGATTAGACAAAGTCAACAAGACCATATTGGAACTAAAATTCCCAACTATTTCAACATGTATCCAAAGATCGAAATGAAATTATAAGTTGTTTGAAAGATAAGATCCAATTTTATTCTTTTTGGGTCAAATTGACAAGTAGGATTTTGCAAATGAATTATCTAACAATATGAGTAATAGCAAAACCCAAAACCCTTGCATATTGTCTAACATGTTAATCAATCATTGTGATTGACCAATGAATATGAATCAATGTATCATGATGATTGATCAACTAGAAGTATTCAATTTTCTTTTCAAGGTAGACTTTTGACATTCATGATATCCAACACAAATTTACATGAGCTAAAAGCCCATTTTCATGTGGAATGTTAAATGATAAAACCCTGCCAATAATATAAAAGCCAAAGCACCAAAAAAAGGTGAATACACCTGTTATATGTTTAACACCTGAATCAAACTTTGTAAGGGTCTTAAAAAACTGGGCTTGCCACACCTTGTATCTGTCACAGGGTAAAAATCTAGTAAATTAAAAAATAATTATTATATTTGTTGCCATTGTTTGAAGCAATAAGAAATAGGCTGATCGTAGTAACTAGATCGTAGTAACTAAAAGTCCTGTTGTGTTGGGTTCAAATCTCATGCGGTGGTTGTAAGGGTTTAGGGTTTTGTAAACAATAGTCATTTCCGTAAAGTCAGGAAAACACATTATCAGAACCCTGAGTTTGGTCCAAAACAGGGTAAGATTGGAAAAAAACCTGCAGAAAAGTACATTAGAAAAGTACATTAGCCATCAACGGGGGATGAAACCCAAAAATGTGCCAATTTTGTGGTAAACTGAGTTTCATCCTGTTTTGACCCTCTCTTTGCTTTTCCTAAGCGCCTCCACTGCTACTGCATATATTTTGACTGTTCCCACCTGTACAACCACTATAATTACCTCGAACCTTGTGTTTCAGCATTTCTCATACCCATATTTAATAAAACTTCCTTATTTTGCAGACATCACTCAAACACGGGATAGGGGGTGAAAAGAGACCCAAAGACAGGGTGAAGATAGGGTGACTTTAAGGAAAACTCTAATGCTAAGCACAAAAGGAGGAGCAGCCGTGTTCAGTTCAATTGGGGGGAGAGGGGCGGGTGCCTAAGTTCAATTGGGGGGCTGGGTGTTCAACTTGCCCCATCCTCAGCAGACATGTATACTACATAATGTATTTTCAGTGCCTTCCCCTATACATTTTCACACCATTGAAACTGACTTCATCCAAAATTGGGCATATCGGTCAATTTACTTCTATCTTTGGGGCATCTCCTAGGCTAACTTTAACATTTAATTGTAATATTTCATTTATTTTCATCCACAAGTAGGCTAGTTTGAGTTTTCATCCATTGGCGCTGACGGTGTTTGTTTTAGGGTTTGGCCCTCGTCATATTTACTGCCAGTGCACGGCTTTGGCGTTCAATCCTTGCGGTTCCCAATGTGGACGTGAGCATTGTCGCGAGGCGATGTGGGAAAGGAATAGATGCAACGCCAATCAAGCGCTGGAAACAGGCTTGGCAGCAATGCATTTATCTTCCGGAGTTCCGCGTGAAGATGCGGAGTTTGACTCGGAGGAGGAAGACGAGGAAGACGTTTTGGTGACATTAGGGTTTGTGCAGGCAGCAGAGAATCAGTGGAAGTTGCAGCGACATCAGTTTCCGAGCAAGGTGGGAGGAGCGCCTGCATGGTTAGACCCTGTAAACATTCCCGAGGGAGATCAAACCAGGTGCGGCGTCTGTGGCAATCCTTTAGGGTTTCTGTTACAAGTGTATGCACCTCTTCGTGAGGAAGGAGGAGGATTGGATCAGCGAGAGGATGTGTTTCACAGAACCCTCTTTGTTTTCGTGTGTCAGAACATGGCATGCTTGCAGCAAGACCAGCATCTTCAGTATGAGCGGAGTTCGCAATCGCTGTGCAGAAGTGTGAGGGTGTTCCGATCACAGCTTCCTCGCAGCAACCCGTTCTACTCTTACCAGCCTCCTAGCTCTGACGGACTCCAGGATTCTTCTTCCTGTGAAGGTGCGCCTTTGTGTACATGGTGTGAGACGTGGAAAGCGAACATTGTTTGTGGAGTATGCCGACAAGAAAGGTATTGTTGTGGGATTCATCAGCGTGAGCACTGGATTGCTGGTCATAGTGCATTCTGTGGCCAGATCCAAGCAGTCACAGGTGCAACACAACATGTGCCTCCATCTAGTTTAGGTCTAAGGCCATTGACATCAGGGGCTGCAAACCCTAATGGAGGACTCACATTGCCTCTTCTGACACCTCCTTCCACTGAAACATCAAACCCAGTGCAAACAATGGTCCATGATGTTCTGAATAGAGTTGTTGCAACAACATCTAGAAGACCTGGGATTGCAAAGCTGTGGCCTGAGATGGAGCTGATAGTTGACGAGGAAGAGAATTTTGAGCCCACTGGAGTTTCACAAAATTCCACTAGCATGACACAGCATTTGCCAAATGTGTATGAGAAGAGCAGAGAGGATGGTGAGGAGTTTTCGGCCAGTGATATGCAGGATGTGGAGGGTTCATTGAGTGAGCAACAGAAATGGGCTGCTTTCCAGGCCCATATTGCAAGGGCACCAGACCAAGTTCTGCGCTACAGCCGGGTAGTGGGTGCAAAACCCTTGTGGCCCTCTGTGGAAAATCGTGTGCCCAGCAGCAGTGACATCCCTCCTTGCTCAAATTGTGGAGGTCCTCGCATTTTTGAGCTGCAACTGATGCCACAACTGCTGTACTTTCTTGGAGTACACAATGCACCAGAGTCAGATTCACTTGACTGGGCAACAATAGCAGTCTATGCATGTGCTAGTTCCTGTTGCATTGCAACATCTGGACACAAGGGCTATCTGGAAGAGTTTCCTTGGGTTCAATTGGCTGTTACCTGAAATTGTTAGTAATATGTGATTACATTTTCTGGCCTGGAAACCTAGGAACCTCCAAGTGCTAGTGCAAAATTACCAAACTGCAATTGCCAGGTATGTTTATATCTGAAAAGGAGGTGGTAGCCCAGATGGTGAATTGAACGACCCTACATCACATGTTTGTTTGCAGGCACAATCATTCTGCTTCCTTGATTCTGCTGGTTGATTTCCAGCAAACATGGGAATTTCAAGTGTTCTACCATGCCGGGGACAAGTACTTCTGTTCTGGACAGTATGGATCATTACCCAGCTGACCTTCATGTGACTCAATGGTGATTTTGATCAACCTTGCTACAAACATCTCTCTTGATGTTTGGATGTGAAAGAAAATTCTTAGTGTGTTAGAGAGATATGCAGTGCCACACCTCAAACTGCAGACTTGCAAGACACATTTTTATGTTGCTTTGCACTTTTTTGGTAGCTTTTCAAGGTTTGTCCAGGGTTGTACCCAGTCCACACATTGTTTGATCAAGGAAAACTCACATTCAATTACAATTGTTACTTGGTGTCTCAGGCAAGTATAAAAACTCTTTTCTGGAGCTTAGGTTCACTTTCATACAAGGTGGAAACAGAGAACCCTGATTCCACTTGTCAAGTCATTCTCTGGAAACACAGTATGAGTCCTCTCCTGGCCTAGCTGGAGAGGACCATTGAATCAAGAGTGCTTCATTGCCTATTAGGTTAAAGCTTCTCATGTACTCTCAAAATAGCATTTTTCCTATGCCAATTCTCCAATGTGAAGAAGGCAGATAATCTAGTGCTGAATGGTTTTCTTTATCATGAAATATCTGCCTAAATTATCTATTAAATTGGAGGACTACTTTATGTACCTATGTTGCAGATGGATACTTCTGGAGGGTTTGACTTTGGGTTAAGGATTGGCCATATCACACGCGGACTGTCATGGAGCTTTTGGAACAAAGCAGTTTATATCCAGTCTGGTTAGCATGTATAAAGCTTGGCAGATAATCCTGGAGAAAAACACATTTTAGACTGAAAGGAACTTTTTCACATGTAATTCTCAAAAAATTTAAATAAAATTAGCCAATAGCAGCCAAAAAAGAGTTCACCCTAAGAAAACACATGAGCTCAGTTGTGCTACAAAATTGTCTGCCTCAGGCCATTTTGGTTTTATTGACCACACCAACACTTCATTGTTTGTGTTGAATGGATCAATGAAGTTTTTGGCAAGTCAGTGTTGATTTTGGCTCATGTTGTTAACCAATGACCAAGGATATACAGCGTATCTGTGATGTTAGGTAGGGGCAGGCTTTCCCAAGGAAGAGGCCTCTCAGTCATGCTTACTCCATCTGGTGTCCTGTAGACAAGCCACACCTCCAAATTAAACATTCAGAATCAAACTTGAATACTACCTTGACATTGTAATTAGATAGCATACTCAAATCTATCTATTGTTGACAATAACAGCCAATCTAAAAAAAGGCTGTGAAGAGGGTTTCTTTTTTCTATTCTGTGATATCAGAAGTTTTGCAAAAGTGCAAAATTAGTCATATTTACACTAGGAACGCACGTTTTTTCCTAAAATTCTCCCAATCTTTTTGTTGAAAAAATGACTAACTTTGTGGGGGGAAAATCACTTGCTGTGAAGTATGGATACACCTAACTTCTAGGGACGTTTTGTATTTAGAACTAATAACATGTTAAACAAGAGGGAGGCTAGGTGGTGAGAGTAAGAGAATCATCCTTAAAAAATGAAGAACCACCAGGAAAAGAATCCAGTCTCCAGAAACGTGTTTACGGTAGTTAGAGCATCTCAGTATAACGGTGCTCAGTATGTAATCCTGTACAGTAAAATCAGATGAAGAAAATTAAAAGCATGTCGGAAAATAGTTTTGGATCAGCATAATTGAACAGTTTGCGGTGGCTGGTGAATTGCCCAGCGACGGTGTGCACCTGCAGAAAAGAGTGTAATAAATATGGTCTGCCTGCTGCTCAGTGTTTCTGATTGGCCTATCATAATGATTGGTCCAGGTAGTTCACTATTCGTAGTCCCCCACCTATTTGCTGTCCCAGTTCCAGTTTTATGGGTGGGGTTGCAAAAAAGTAAATAACAAAACTTGGATGTGAAAAATATTTTTGCAGGGTTCCATACTGAGCACTGCTGATGAGAATGCTCTTACATATCTATACCTATGATGGAAGGTAGTTTGTTTGTTTTCTTTTGTACTTATGAGATTCACTGAACCAGGATGCTTCAGATTGTGTTCTTGGTCTCTTTGGAAAGCTCTCGACAAGGAGGGGTGCATCAGCTTGGTTTCATGTCGTTTGGACTTGCGGTGTAGAAGTTCTTGAATATTGAATTATTTTTTCACTGAAAATTAAATTAAATTGTAGCTGAAATCTTTAGAGGAATTGGAATGTGCCTTTGGTGTTGTTGGAAAGATCTTGATGAGCAGGATTTAATGAAATTTATTTGGTAAGGTTTGAATTCAGAATGTGAGAGATATTGATTTTTAAGTGATTTCTGCCACTGAAAATTCAAATAAGTTCCAAAAAACCAGGTTTTGGAAGGAAAAATCAGTTGCGGACGTGGTAACACTTGGGCCAAAGGCAGAGGCCAAACTAGTGTCGTTTGAAATTCGGAGGGGTAGTCAATGCTGGTTAGTATGATATTTCCATTAGGTCACCGGTTTTGGTGTCCTATTCAGGGACCTTTTCAGGTTTTGTCCTGGGTGGGCTGGGTAAGGTCAAGACAGCCAGTCATGGCCAGGGTGAAGCAGTACCCACACTGGTGCCTTCACCTTCTTGAGTGAGGTCTCATATTAGTGACCTTATTGAACCCAAGAAATATTAGATTTGAACTCAGAGATCCTGATTTAGTTTAAGCATATGATATTCATAATATCTAGAACCAATTCTAATGAATTTTGGGGCTTTCACCAGGGTCCCAGTGCAGGTGCATGTCATTTGCTGGTTCTACATCTGGTTCTTCCACTTCCACTTGTGATGTCAATTACCCTGAGGGAGACTGAAGGCGTTTGTGCTGAAAAAAAAAAGAATATACCAAATGATTTTGAAAAATATATGATTATTTTTAATTGTTTATTGTGACGTTGCAGAACGTTGACAATTCGGATTTCAAGACACAGCAACACTTATGATGTAAGGAATAATTGAGTGTGCCTAAATATGAATCAAGAATTACAATCTAAATCAGGCTCCAATAATGTATCTCCTGTGTGTATATAGACCACAGGGCAAGATGGTGTTCCATTAGTTCATAAGGGGCTCTACCAGTGTGTTACAGTCTATAACAGGCTCCAAAGTGTATCTCCTATGCTAGTATGCCTATCTTTCATTTGTCCTTGATTTTGTAGTTATTGGGAGATCTAAACCCTAATTTGGTGGTTAAATGTGAGGAGTGTGACCTAATACTGTATGCTCTAACTTGCCTGAACCTATGTAACTTTTTTGCATTTGTAACAATTCAACATAACTGAAGTTGAGTGCAATTTTATGTGTCAACTTTTATTCTTCACATTACCACCTAGTGATACATCTTGTGATCACACCCAAATTGCCTTAAGTGGAATTCAGATGATCTTGCAAAGCCCACAAAATCCTGAAGCACACACTCCTTGATGGTGGTCAACAAACAAACTTTTGAAAAGTGAATTGATATCAACTACAAAACCTCATGCAATCCTCTCTGCCATGATGTAGGGCAGCCTACCCTATGACCGAACATTTTATTAATAACTTTTTCATCTTTTCTTCATTTTGAATGATTTAAAACGTTATGGGAGCGCTAACTTGAGCTCTCCAATTTGTCTTTGAACAACAGAGGCAAAGGAGTAATTATAGAAGAGCAAGAAGAGAAATAATCTTTTCCAACTTATAAAACTCATTTTTTTCCTCTTTTCTTTTGTTCTACCCTTCTTACTTTCAATGCTCATAACTTTCTCATTTCTTGTTCAATTTAAGTGATTTAAAGTGTTATAAGAGTGCAACTTTATGATCTACAAATAATCTTTGAACCATAAAAGTAATAGAGCAACTTTCAAAGACTTTTTTTGGGGTGTTTGATAATAGTCTTCCAAGTGTTGGGTGGTTTTTCGTTTTCACCATTTGACCACCCCGCCCCCCCCCCACTTTGGAGGGTTGCATTTGATTCATTTCTTCATCTTTTTCAACATTAAACTTTATGTGGGTGTGCAAATAATAGGGCCACAATTCTTCTTTGGGCATGAAATTCAAAAAATCACTTTCCAAAAATTCATAGACCTCTGAAACAATAAGTGTTTGGTGACTAGCTTGGCTACCCTGTCACCTTTGCACTCAATTCTTACTATGCTTCCATAGTAAGAAATTGAATGTAAAACCAAGGTCACCGTGGGTGGACATAAGTTTGATGCCAAGATGAATGGTATTCATTAGTTATAAGAAAGATGGGAAAAAATCATTTTAAAATTAAATTATAAAATTTTAATTGAAAATACTCTGGTATAATGTGATTATATTAATTAGTTGTGATGATGTAATTTGATGTAATTAAATTATTACCTATGTAATTACTTAATGGGTAAGTTTGGTGATTTACTTGTTGGTAGGGTTTCATAGTTTAGTTATGATTTGGTCATGGTGTTTGATTTTCACATAGTAAGTTATGTGAAAAGTCTTTGGCATATTAAAGTGTATTGATTTTCATATCATAATTTATGTGAAAATCATGTGAAAAGTCTTTCTCACGTTATTATGCATGTGAAATCACATGGGGAGCCATGTGATGTGTAGATTTTAGGAAATTTCTTGTTTAGTTTCCTTTTGGTTAGTATGGAAATGGGTGTTTGTGACCTTTGGGAATAATTTCACTTGATAGAAACAAGTTGTTGTATGAATGTAAAGTTTTATGAAATAAAATTGTGAAAGGAATTGATATTTTAGTTTTTGAAAAGTTTTGGTATAATTTATGTGAAGTCCATGGTAGGAGAATGATGTGGCATACTAATTATACATAGACAATAGAAAGATGAAAAACATTTATGCAAACAAGAACATAAATTTCCATAGCTATGTAATAAACATACATAGTTTTGGTCATAAACCCGCTTGTGATTTACAGGGATCCCCAGAGCTCAATGTATGTTTTTTTGGTTGGTGATGGCCTCTTTGATTGGCCCATCCCCAAAATTTTTAGAAAATTTAAAAGCTCCCAGCATGGAAGTATTCACCCCAAGAATAGAAATCCAATATTGGCCCACCTATGTAGGTTCCAAGACAAAGCTGTGTTGGACAAAGCATATGGGACAAAGTGAGGTGCTAGTGAGACATGTTGGGGAATTTATTGCGAAGTTGAAGAACATGTTGGGAACTCAATGAAAACTTGATGAGAACATAATGTGAACTTGATGGGAACACAATGAGAACCAAAAAAATCTAAAACCATTCCCAACCCCCACCCTCCGCATAAGGAAAAAAATTGGGTTCTTTGGGTACATGATGGCTCATCCCATTGGTTGCCAATAATTTATATGCCATTTCTTTACCATTTTTGGCCTAAGCTAATGGCAAGGGCATGAATTATGAAGACATAGTTTATAGACTTTTAACAACCCAATTAATCTCAAGTTAATATATTTTAGAGTTTAAAGTCAACAAGAGACCCACCCACATGCCTAGGAGTCAGAAGCGGTTATGTGGGTTTACTTGAATATCTATGCTGTTATTTGCTACCTGAAGAACACAATTTATTGGCTAAAAAGTAATAAAGTTATTGTTAATCTAATCCTTTGGGCTTGACTTTGGTCCTCACTATACTTGTTTATCCTCCCATTTGAAGTATCCAAAAAGTTCAAAGTAATCTTTACTTTGGGCTTGACTTTGGTCCTCATTGTATTCACTCATCCTCCTTTATAAAGCTTATCAAGATGAATATTGTTCTTCAAAACTTAGAATGAATTTTCAAAAGTAATCATCTAGCTTTTTAAAAAATTAGACTATGATTTACCTCTATTATGGTCACACAGATTAAGAGACTACCTTGATAGGGGCTGACTAAATTAGGGTAGTGTTTTTTATTTTGGAACAATTTAGTATTTTTTTAGTTAAAAAGGGGCCATTTGAGCACCTAGGTTTACTTTAGACCTTTGGGTTGAAATTGTCAACAATTGATGACTTGTGATGTGACATGAGCCACTTTGTTAATGAAAGTTCAATCCATCATAGCCACCTTTGTAGAATGATTTGGCCATTAGATTCTAGAATTTGATTATGATGTTAATCAATTCACATGAATTTGCCTTGGTAACTACATCCATTGCATCTTTGTTTTGTAGCATTCAAAAGCTTTTTCTCGCCATTATTACCCTACTCTAATGTATGTTGTTGCCACTTTCTCCTTCAAATTTGTCATCATTGTCACTTTCATCTTCATTAGACCTTTAAACTTGCAAAGAGGTTACCTAAAGTGGTAAGCATTTAGCTTCAAAAGCTCCAATAGAAAATTGTTAATGAAGAGAAGTTCTAATGGACAATAGTATATGCTTTCAAGCTTGCTGCAAATCCCATTTATGTGTAATCAATTTAATGTTCAAAAATCTTGAAATATAAAAATCCCACCCCTATTGAAATGGTCATCATGCATAAAGTTTGTGATTGTGCCTTTGAAGCATTTTGACATGCACTATTGCATTTTGGTGTATGCACTTTTGTGTTCCGCTATAGCACTTTTACATTTTACAATACTTTTGTTTCTTAATGCATTTGTTTTACTATACTTTTGTGTTGCATTTTGCTGTGTGTTTTTGAATTTCTTTCAATTGCATACAAATTATTTATTTCCATTTTTGGTTTTGTGATCTACACAATATTCAAATTATCCTGTTAAACCCTTTTTTATTTTAAATTTTTTAAAAATCCTTCAAATCTTTTTGAATCCTTTGTTTTCATTATTTGTCACTTAGTGACCACTAGTATTAATTTTATTTCATTTTTTTCTTTTGTGATCTACACAATATTCAAAAAAGAAATTAATGTGATTCTTATGATCATTACCAATAATGATAATATGCATTAAACCTGTTGGCACCAAGTTCAATTTGCAGTTTTGAATTTATTTTAATTATCCAAATTGTTTTAAATTATTTTCGGACTTTTTTAAACTCCAAAATTAATTAAATAAATGTTTCAACTTTCCATTTTAAAAGCACATTTGTTTGGGCAACAAATTGGCATAAAATAATTGTTCATCCTACTTTTTGATTAATGAAACATTATTGGTGCAACAATCATTTTTTTCAAGCTTACTATGCTTGCCAATTGCCATGCTACCATGAATATTTCCTTGGATTTTAATCCCTACACAAAAATTGTACCAACTTGGCTGACAATCAATTTCTTTTTTCATTGGTTGTTTGATGGCTAAAATTCATTGAATTATCTATGGCCATGATTATGGGGAACATCTAATATGAAAGATGTTATCTTAATATGGGGTTTATGACTAACAAACTAAAGAATAGACTGAGAACCCATTTGAATTTAGTTGTCAAGATGGTTGTTCATAAGTTTTTTACATTGAACATTTTCCCATTTGTTGTAACAATGAGTTTTTGGACTATTGCAAAATCTTGCCATGGTATAGATTGATAATTTAAACAACCAAAAATCTCCCCCCCCTACCCCCCCTCATGTAATATGTTATTCATGTGCTTTTCTTATGATGTTTACAATGCTTGTTGCATTTCAATTAGTTTTATTGATTTGGTTGGTATGAACCAATTTGAGGTGTATATATATATTTATTTATTTTTTCGTGCAAAATTTGAATTTCATTCAAATAATATTTCATTTTTATTTTTATTTTCTTACAAGTAATCTCATACAATAGTGGGTAAGGTTTTCAAGATCAAGGTTCAATTCCATTTAAAAAATTTAACAATAGATTTTAATGGTTATTAAAATTTCCACCTTGTGGCCATTTTTTCACCATTTAAATGGAAGTGTGATGTGCCCCCAAACTCTTTAAGAGACCCAAAGGTGGGTCCTATAATAAAACAATGGAAAAAGAAGAGAGTTAGGGCACGCTTTTTAACACATAGCACTTTGGGGGTAGGAGGGCGTGCTAGAGCTCTGAGATGAGACTAAAACGAACTCATAAGTGAAAGTTCAAGATTAGATCAATTTACACAACCAAGAAAAGAGGGCGGTTAGTGCAAGTCAAATGGAAATGGTGCGGTAGATTTAATAAGGACAACCTCAAGCACAAACTTTACACGATTTGCAACCTTTGGGAGGAGGCACGACTCCCCTCCCTATAATATATTTTCTGCCTCTCCACGGGGGTTACATCCAAATGTCACTTTTCATCGAAACTCTCAAATGAGAATCCCAAAACAGGAACTTTTGTTGTCCCAAAATTTTGGACGCTCATATCTTTTTCAAATTAAGTTTTTTTTGAAAGTACGAGGACACTATCTTATAACCCTTGAAAATATATTTCCAGCGATGTATAACACACTCCAATTGAACCTCATTTGACCTTTGTTTCCAAAGGATTTGTGGTCAGGAGTTAAATAGCCCAATTTGATTCTGGCCCTTTCTTTTGATCATAACTCATGAAAATTAGGACTAAATGACCAATGTGAGGGCAGTTTAAGCATCTACGTTTCAAGACCTTTCTAATGATATCTTAGGGGCCCAATTTGGTGCTTGTTTACCTTTCCAACCAAGGCTCTAAACATTCACAACTCCCACATGAGTGTAACTCCCAAAGTGAGAGTGCACTTGGGAGTCATTGGGCTTCATCCCTTGCATTTTCCCCCATTTGTGAGAATGTGTTTCACACCTAAACACACTTTCAACCTCATGGGCCTTTGCATTTCACACTTTGTCGCGGGCCCAATGTTAAGGTTGCAACAAAGTGTTTGCCAACTAACCTACATGAAATTTCACTCAATAGCCATTTACTTACATGGAGTTTAACATAATAATAAATTTTTTTGCCTTGGGTTTTGTTTAATTGTAAGTTTGTATACTTCAAATAAAATATGGTTGCTTTTCATTTTCATATTCTACATTTGATTTTGTAGCCATTTCTTTGGCTTGTTTAAATAAGCATAGCTATGACTTAATCACCCAAAAAAAGTGCTAGTTATTAAATTGGCAGGTGAAAGCACATTACGAATGATTATATAACTCTATCATAGCTTGATTATTGGCCATGGAACAAAAATTAAATGAATAAGATGTGAAAAGGATTCAACAAAATAATATATTATATGAAGTGACCACATTATATGAATTAGAAGAATGGATTTTGAATTACCATTACATATGGGACTTTTGAAATGTTAAAAACTTGCATTAGGGTAAGTGCACAAATGGGTGGACCAATTTGCCACAAAACTAAAGTTCCTATTTAGTCAAAATTATGGTTAGATTTTGGAAATTACAATTAGTTTACATTGATTTCCTCCATATATTTTTCCATGTCATTAATGGCACATCTAGATTTTTTTCTTTTTAAACATGGGAACAAAAATATTATAAAACACCTCTTCTTTCAATATAATATGGATTTATAAAAAAATGCTCCTAATTAGCCCATTCAAAAGTCCATTAGTATAATCTTGAAATTCAATTAATTATTATTTTTTCACTTAGTTTCTTTATTATGATATGTTACTAATTTCAAGTCCTTAACACACACCTTATCAATCCATATCATAATTCACAAAAAAATGGTAGTTAGAAGTATAATCCATGAATTTTGAATTCAAAAGTCCATGGCTTTTACAACTTAAAATTTTTTAAAAAATAATTTTGTGCATCATGTAGAGTGGTATGCATTTACATGATATTAACATGACATAAAAATAACAATTTTCCAAATTTGTGGCTAGATTTAGATTTTCAACTTGAAGAAAAAATATATATAAAAAAATTTGAACATAGATTCACCAAATATATAATAATGAACTTTTGAATTTGAAAAACATGGACTGGTTTGTTGTTTATGCTTTTACATAAATGCATTTTTGTGTATAATTTTATTTGGGATACTTTATAGGGATTCAATATATGATATGTTAAAATAAAAAGAACATATGTGCAAAATAATTGTTGGAAAAAAATTATCAAAAAAAAGGTTATGGACTTTTGAATGGCCTTAAATGAACCATATTTTCATAAGTCCATATCATAATCATTTTTGGGTGGATTTCAAATTTTATTTTTTAAATATGTGCATTAAATAATTAATTACAATGGCTGTTCTTTGTATGGACTTTTTGGTTCATTAACCACCATGTAATTCCCCATTAAAGTACTATGTCAAAATAACTTGCCACTTTAACATTATCATATGGACTTTTAGGGAGTGGAACATCGGTTGAAAATGAACCACCTTACTTTGCAACCACCCATGATTATGAACTCATTGTATTTACTAAAATTCTTAGATGAATTTGTTTTTTTGACATGGAAAATGATGTGATGCCATTGATATAAAGGATGACAATTTTGAAAACCATAAATTGACATATAGGCATTGCTCCATAAAGTCCTTCATTCATTTGAATTAATAATTCAACTTTTCATTTTTTAAATGCAAATTTTTGATACAATTATCTATGATTGATAAAGTTTAAAATTAAAAAAAAATTGTTTAGCCTTGCCATATGACTTGTGTAATATAATGTATTCTGCTACAATGTATATGGACTTTTATTTTAACATTAGTATGGACCACACATATGTTGGAAAGTACTACACCCATGACCCAAGTGTGCTTTCACCCTAACATACTTAAATTATTTGCAAATAACTACTTGTGTCACATTGCAAATGTGAGAAAAAAACCATTGGGTTAGGGTCTACATATTTATTTATGGGCTACCTACCTACTTTCCTATTAACCCACCAACCTATGTAAGATAAGGGTGATGAAAAGATTACATGGGGGATTACATCAGGTTTATCTAAAGGCCTATTTAACAATTACCTAAAAGCTTATTTAAAAATCTCTAGGGGTTTACCTAGGTTAAGGGATACCTAAGGACTATTTAAAGATTACTTAAATGCCACCTGAATGCCTACCTAGGTTGTGGGCTATCGAAGATAAGGATTATTAAAAGCCTCCATAAAAGGTTACATAGGACTACTCAAGGTGTTACATAAGGGTTACCTAGGAACCTACCTAAGGTAGGAGATGCCTAAAAACTATTTAGGTTAAAAGGCTACCTAGGGCTACCTTAACTTAAGAAATCTTTAATTAGTCCCACAAGTAAATTTTATGTAATCTCCGAAATAATCTTTAGTTATTTCATAACCTAGGTAAGCTCCTAAATCTTTCCCTAAATAGTTCTTAAGTAACCCCTTACATAACCCTGAAATATGCTATAACCTAAACAAGCTCCTAGGTGTTTCCCTAGGTAAGCCTTATGTAGGTTTTTGATAACCCTTATTTTAGATAACCTCATAAATAAGACTATGTAATCCCTTCTTGCACCATGAGTTGTCATTAAGTAATCCTCTAAATATCTTTTAACTTAAAAAAATCTTTAGCTAATAACTTAGACAAGTTTTGTATAATCTCTTAAGTCTCCCTTAAGCATCCCATAGCAGAGGTAGGCTCTTAAATAACACATAGACACAAACAAAACATAGAAGACACGATCATGGGTTGAAGAGGAAATTCCTCAAATCATCATGGGTTGAGGATTTCCTCTACTGTTTTCCTTTTGTGAAGTCCCATCTTTCGTTTCAATTTCAATTGTCATCTTCATTTTTTATTTTTGCAAATAACTTTAGTAAGCAAGGAAAGTTCTGGAGGTGAAAACTGGATGGTTAATTTATTGGCTTGGAGGAACAAAGGCAACCTTGTATGTTGGCCTTGTTGTCCAGCCTCCACCTCAATCTAGGCTTTTGAGCTTCACAGCTGGGCCCAACTAATGTCTCTGCATGGTGGGCGCCTTAAAGAAAATTTCATGCACACGTAGGGAGCTTAGGGTGAGCTATAAAGTTAGGGATTTTACTATCTTTGTCTAATAAAGGTAATCTCTAGATTTATTCATAGTCTCTGACTTTAAGTGGTTTATGAAATGGAATAATTATGTTATTCAAAACAATAATTATGTTCCAGAATAATAATTATTATTATTAACCATTTGTTAAAATAATTGTCAATTTCAAGCTCAGTTACCTCACTTAATTATCTCACTCCTTTCTCCTACCCACCTACAAGGACATGAAAAAGGCGCAATTGCCATTTCAATTGTGCCTTTTCATGTCCACGCTATCTAATAAAAAAATAAATTGGAGATTAACATAAATGATGATGAACTATTGAGAATCAAATGGGAACATACAAGGAATATATTAAAGGGAGAGGGGGAGGAAGATTTTGTTCAGGTTAGAACTTTGTTCAAAGATTACACTCATATCATAAAAAGAAAAATTAGAGATTAATTCAATTATTACAAAATTTATAATTATTGCTCATGTAAAATGAGTTTAAATATTACAATACATCTTTTGCCATGGTAGATGTTTAAGATTAATTATTTTATTATTTTATTTCTTCACTATGTATAAATCATAAGTACAAATAATAAAAATAAACTAATGCAAATCGCATCATAATATTTGGATATTTGAAATCAAATATTAGTGACATTAAACTATAAAATATTTGAATTGACACTACATAACCTTGGATTAATCCAAACCTTTTCCCAGACGTAAGGTTCTAAAAAACATCAATGCCATGTCATGATATTGGTGTTATTATTTTTAATTTAAAATTGTAATGACATTTCAAAGTGCATTACTTGTAAATATGTAGTAACTTATATTACTTAGCAAAAACACTAAAATTCCAACCTAACCCAAAATTGCAAAAGGCAGTAAAGTGGGATGTTCAACAAATTAATTAGATATGTCTTTGAAACAAATGAAGTATGGAATCATTTGCCTTCTCTTAATGAAGTCTTGAGTTGTAAGTTATAACCTTTGAAGCTACTTATAAATCAATAAGTACTTTTCACATCACTTGGGAATGCTTGAAGATCACCTGTATCTCGCCATGAGCGTTGAGGTCCAAGCTACTTTTAGCTCAAGGCGTTGTAGACCCAAGTGAATACATAGTCCTTGTCTTGAAGCATGGCCCAGCAACACACATGTTTGTCTTTTGGCATTATGGACCCACATAGGGAGTTCAGCACATCAGCTGTTCCCGGGATACCAGGTTCTCCCTACCCCACCCCAATTTCCTGCCAACTACTTTGGGCGGTGACTTGTCTTCCCCCATCAACCATCACCCCCTTACACTAAAGGTCTTCTTTGTTATCGATGATTGTCATTTCGTAGTCACGAGTCTTCTTTGCATAGGGCCTTTATCTGATTTTATTTTTTTATTGTTTGCTTTTGTTTCTTCTTTGGGTTGTGTCTTCTTGTATTCTCATTTGCCTTGCACTTTTGATGAATGTTTTCCAATTTTTATATACAGGGTTTTTCTTCTTTACACTAAAACTTTAACCTACACTAACATACTGAACTTGATACTTGTTCGAAGCTCCATTTACACCTATGTTGATAGCTAAGGATTCCATGTCACCTAAAGAAAGTGTTGCCACCTTGTCACATTTCATTCAATTTGATGGCTTATAGGGTTTTCCCAATTTTGTCCCATATTTTTACTAAGTGTTTCTTGCTGCACATAGTAGCTCTCATTTCAAAGTTGGTACATCCAGAGAAGGAATACAACCTTGGTTATTGTTGCTAATCAATGTCTAACCCATGATAAATGCCATAAATATCTGAGATCAATTATCTGTCATTGTTGAATTGCTCTACTCTATATAAGTAAATATATAGATTAGCTATTTTTCATTGCTTTTGTGACCAACCAATGGATCAACCCATTGTATCACAATTTGGTGAATTTATGAACATCAATACATGAATTGAAGAGCACATAGAAAATAAACATTGTTATCCTGCATGGTAGAAAACACGATGCACTGAATGAATAATCACAAAGAAATTGGATGTAAAAGTTATAACAGAAGTTTGCACTCCCAAAATAGAATTATAGAAGTGCTTCCCTTTGGCCCATCTCTATAGGTTATGAGAGTTTAACTTTGGGCAAAAGTTATGGGATAAAGTGCGGTACCATTCGGTAATCTTGAGGAACACACTGAGAACTTGAGAAACACATTGGGAACATGATGGGAACACATTGAGAACTTCAAAATTCAAAGTATCCAAACACTGCACTCTCTCTGAAAGAAAACAAACTAGGCTTCTTGGGTGCATATTACATCACCTCATTGGCTGAGGAGAATTGGCCTGACTGTGTTTGTCATCCATTTTTGTCTAGACTCATGTGCCCCCTCCATGAGGCCAGTGGGTACCTATTATCTATCTATGAAGCAAGGTAGTTTGAGAATGTTTGGAGCTACAGAGTGGAAGCTATTGATTATTGAATCATTTTCTGAATGGAAAATCGAAAGAAAATATTTTTAAAAAACCGTATTGGAAGTTGGGGATGTTCTTGGTGTTGTTGGAAAGCCCTTTGACAAGTCAGATTTAATAGAGTTTATTTCACAATTTTCAGAGCTAAGGTGTGAAAGATATTGATTTTTAGTGAATTTTGTTGCTGGAAATTCAAACAAATTGAAAAACTTGAGTTTGGAAGGAAAAATCAGTGGTGAACCCTCAATGTGTTCACATTCCTGAATTTAGAAATTTTCAATTCTGAAAATGTGAAAAATAAAGAATGTGTTCACACTTGGGCCAACAGCACAAGCTACATTAGTATGAATGAAAAGAGAATAAGTTCTATAGGGACTGGCCTGAATAACATTTTGAAAGTACCATGGCTCTTTCATATGCAAGTAAGGAATAACTCAATGTGATCTTGAAAATTTATATAACCGCCCATGACTGGTTTATAGGGGTTTTCACTAAATTTAATGCCTATTAAGCTTGGTCAATTTGGTGTAAAGCAATATTCATCTATACTTTTCTTTTATCATTTGCAGAATGTAGATCTGCATAAGTATCTGAAATGTCTGGCGTACATTAAAAAAACATAGAGCTATCCATTTTTTGTAGAATTTTTTTTGAGCCTTATAGGGACAACACTGTAAAATATGGTGTAGAGCAAGGTGCACACCATGAAGACTAGGGCCCATTTCATCTTTCACAGCTTGCAATTTGAGACTACAATGGTGATAATTGTAAGGACTCCCCATCTTTGAATGCCTTAGTGAACACCAATAGTGATGCCTCATTAGCCATATTTGGCTTTCATGTAATAAAATGAGGCCTGCAAAACCATAATTATAGTTGGTGCAGGCCCAATTTCAAAGTTTTAGTCTGCATTTCAGACTCCAGGCTTACACAAAATTCTTTCCAATGGCCCCTTACTAGTCAAGGCCTAATAGCTTCACCCATAGAATAAAACATTAATACAGTTGATGATCATGAAATATTTTAGAGAAATACAACAATTAGAAATCGTGTCGAAAATGCAAATTTCAGGGTTTTTTTTCAAAATTTTGGAGAATTTTTTAACAACATCAGCAAAATGAGTCGAATTTACAATTTTTTTGAAAAGTTTCCCAAAGTTCCCCAAGATTTTGTTGTCAAGTGGCAAAAACTTTGCAGGAAAAAAAACACAATTTTTGTTGTCAGAATGTGTAGACTGCATTCCTCCTTTCTGTGAATTATGGGTAGAAAAAAACATTTGAGAGATGTGAAATACTTGATTTAGTTGCTATTATCTCATCTATTAGGTTTACAGCAAAGAAGAAAGTGATTAGAAAGTAAGAATCATGTTCATTTGAACACTAAATTCCATGGACTTGCATGAGACTAATAAGCATTATTACGTATCTGTCAAAAATGAGCCATTATATAATTATGCATACAACCTTTGGCTCATATGAAGCAAGTATACACTTGTTATTGAAATTAAATCATATAAGACAAATTTATATACATGGTATACCATATTACCTCAGATCCCTACTAGGTTGGTATTTCTATTGAAGGCTAGCATTTTTGATACAAGTGCCAAGTCAATTATATGCAAGATCAACAATAGTGCCTACTCATAATTCTATTGCATAAGGGCCCTAATAATGGCAAAAAAAACATAATTCTTTCCCAATTGGTTTTACAAAACCATTAAATAAGGCCACCAATGCAAGTCTATATAAGCTTGCAAGAGGTTTGAATTGGATCAAATTTATATTTTCTGCATAAAATATGATGGAAATTATCATGGACCTATACTGAAAATTAAGAACGCAAAACTATGAGTATAATAATTTTTACATGCAGGCTGGATACTTGGTTAGGCTATGTGAGAGCCTTCAATCAATCAATTTGATGCATTGCATGTTGATAAACTTCACCATTAATCTCTCTAGGTGTTAAATGTGGCATGATATGAATACATTAAATAATATGGAGAAGAGATGACGGATCATATTTCAATACCATGGCAACCTTGTAATACAAGCAATGCAAGGCGGCATGCATAAAAATGATGAGGAAACTAATATTTGCTAATGAGGTTTTGGTTCTGAAGTTGTTACTAACTTGTGGAAGCCAATGTGGAGCTTTGACTCAAGAAAAAGAAGACATTGAGTGTGAGATCTAGTGCTACATATTAATTAAGTTGGGGATGGGGCTTCATTCAATTTTGAATGAAGATGAAATATCAAAGGAAGGCAGTGGCATAGCCTGCATTATAATCATTCAAAATTGCACAAATGTTGTCTTATTTGTGGTGTCTTTACACTTTGAAGGTTAGAAGTAGATAATCAAGTCTAAGACTTAGGATAAATATTTAGTAAACAAAACACATTGTTGTCAATATATGTGCATTTTTGGGGGCATACAAATTTTTGTGTTCACTTGTTTACAAAGTATTGACTTTGTTGAAAAAGGTTTGATTTTATAATGAAATATATTAATAAAAGTCAAAAAGTTATTTGACTAAAATTTTATTTTTTCTTTTGCTGAAACGTTGTGTGATCATTGTGTATATGTTTCTCAATGGGTACATGTCAAAGTCAGTTTAAAGCATTGTAGGGATGAACGCAAGATAAATTGGTGGAATTTATCTTGACTATTTCTCAAAAAGTAAATAAAAAGTAGATTTCGAGGAGTTTTAACAACAGTCCAGTTTCATTATTTTTTAAACAACAACTCATCAACATTAGAATTCTGAATTCACTGTGCCCTATGTAATTTTTAAAAAACATCTTAGAATGACTTTCTTAATTCGATTTGGACTTGTAGAAGTGCTGAAAATTTTGAACCAAAACAATGGCACATTTGCAAGGTTTATATCTATTTTAAAATGGAAACACAATTCATTAACTTCATTAAAAAAAGTTTCAAACATTTAACACATATTCAATGATGAGGGTACCAGTCCAACTACTTTTCACTTAATCCAAAAAAAATCAAGTACATTATGACTATTTTATCACAATCTAGAATAGTTGAAGCAATTGTTTTTTTTCTTTCAATTTTGTGATATTGGTCCATTTGCAATCATCCATAAATATTTAGACAAATTTGGCAATATTCAAAATATGATTTAGTAGAAAATCTTAAGCACTTTTTTCATATTGTAGGCAATTGTGGCAATTTTTTGTGATTTAAAAAATGATTTTATAAAAACATTATGACAGAATATTCTGTGTTCAAAATATTTTTATCAAAATGGTGAAAATTCACCACAGAAGAATCACTGGGTTGAAATCAAATATTTTACCTCTGAAATATTCCATCAAACCATTATTATCTATTTCAATTTTTTAATTAATACTTACAATAGTTTAGAACAAATGTACCTATATTTTTGTTTTAAATATTCTCTTGTGGATTGACTTTTGGTGCCCATTGATTAAAAGATTTAAAACTACAATGCATGTTACTTTTTTGTGTTTGCTTTTTCATGCTTTTATCTTGTGGTTGTCTTTTACGAGGAAGGTTTGATTCTACATTTTGATTGCCATCTTATGTTTTGGGTCATGAGTTTGAACTTTGTAAAAGGTATTCTCCTTTTTCGAAATTCAAAACTACAACTTTAGAATTTAAACAAGGATTTTGAAATTTGGCACTCAAGTGAAACAAACTTGTACGTTTTGAGTTATGAGTCATAATTTTCGTTATGCTTAGGATTGAACAATTGATTAAAGTGGCTTTGTTTCTAGCATTCTGATCTCTCCAATGTTCCTATGAAGTAGGAAGACCATAATGTGTAAAATTGTAAAAGAATTAAGGCGCAATTGTCGTTAAGAATGCATAACATTCAGATAACACATTTAACTGGTATTTTGAACTTTATTCCAGATGGGGGAGCATGGAAAAGGATGTCTTTTCCAATAGCAAACATTACCTAAGGGGAATTGATGGGAATTAAGTAATATACCCAATTGGGTTAACAAAATCAAACCAAAGTTATCAGTAGTAGATAAATCACCTATTGTAGATTCCAATGCAATAAAATTATGTTGAAAATTATAATTATGTAATTAAAAATAAAGAGTTTCATATATTGGTTGCTGAGTAAAAATTATAATTCAATTAGTTCCATAATAAAAATTGTAGTCATTCTTAAAATCCAAATATAAATATGCATTAATAAAAAAAAATTAAATTAGAAAAATATAAGATATTTAAAAAACATTTATGGGTCCATTCATTGGCTTGGGTACCAAAAAGGACAATCTAATGAAAAATGGAATGTGAAGGATTAATTTGGAATTTTATAATGTATTTATCACATTATAATTAATATAGTGAATATTTATATGCTTATAATTAGAATAATTTCATGTTAAATTAATTTTTCGAATTCTAAAAATAGATACAAATGGAAACATAAAATTTTAATTAGGTTTAGGGGGATTTAAATGTGTGGATATTAGAATTTTAAGTTGAGAAAAATTAAAACTCTCTCACAGAATACCTTTCAAACAATAACCTCTTTGAGGAAAATAGTGAAAACAAATAATACATAAATATCCCCCAAGGTACCAAGTAGCCAACCACTACTTATAAAGATGATCATCATCATAAGTTGTCAACCTTATTTAGTTTTCTATATCTTACTTCTTGGGCACTATTTTTGACCTCCATCAACCCTTACCAAAAAAAATTTCTATAACTATCATTGCATAGTTTAAACCACCTTATATGTTGTTGCCAACTCATACTATAAGAAATCTTGTCAATTCCAACCCTATATTTGTGACTATTGATGAAACCATTATCCAAATCAATGAATTTTGTAATTATAATTGTTGCAGTCCTATGTGTTTACAAGTTACAAGCACTTTTCATGTACATTTGTTACAATTGTTGTGCATTTTGGATGAGAAGGTGGATGAAAAATGAACTCATTTTAAATCATAGTTGATCACATTCAACAATAAATTGAAAATATGTACTATTGAATTTACATGTTAATTTAAAATTGTAGGTGTGTATCTATTGTGATTAAATTGTACATTTGATGAGTATATGGATGAAAATGTGAAGGGGTTGATAAAAAAAAGGTATGTACATACATTGGTAGGTTATAGGTGGGGAGGTTGTAGGTAGATAGGTACTTTAATTAGGTGGGTAGCTATGCTAACTAAGCTAAACAGTCTAAGTAGCTTGTCTAAAGTAGGTAGATCTACATGAAGTATGTTATTTTATGTACCTACATAACTAGGCTAAGTAGGTAATTGGGTTTCAAGTATCTAGACTAGACTAAGTAGCTAAAGTAGGTGGACTACATAGGTTAGGTAGGTTATGTGGTTTAAGTAAGTTAAGCTAGGTATGTTAGGTTAAGTAAGGGTGTATGCATTCTAAGGTGGCTCATTTGCAAGGGATGTTCCACTCCCTAAAAATCCATACGATAATGTTAAAATGGTAGTTTATTTTGATATCATTAATTTAGTGGGGAATTATATAGTGGTTAATGAATTAAAAAACCCATATGAAAATAAGCCATTCTAAAAAATTATTTAATGTACATGTACATGTTTAAAAAATAAAAATTGAAATTCACCCAAAAATGATTATGATATGGACTTATGAAAAGATGGTTCATTTTAAACCATTCAAAAGTCCATAACATTTTTTTGGTTTTTTTTCTAGCAATTCTTTTGCACATATGTTCTTTTTGTTTTAACTTATCATATATTGAGTCCCCATAATATATCCCAAATAAAATTCATACACAAAAATGCATGTATATATAGGCACAAATAGCAAACTGATCCATATTTTTCAACTTCAAAAGTCCATTACTATATATTTGGTGTATATATGTTACAAATTTCTTTTTTATAGATGTCTTCTTCTTCAAGTTGGCAATCTAAATCTGGTCACAATTATTTGAAACATTATTGTTTTTATGCCATGTTAATAACATGTAAATGCATGCCATTCTGCAAAAAATTAGATTGCAACACAAAAAGTGAGCCACCTTACCTTGCAACCACCTATAGGCTATGTGGTTTAAGTAGGTTAAGCTAGGTATGTTTGGCTAGGTAGGTTATTTAAGCTAGGTGGTTTAAGTAGGTGGGTGAAAGCATGGTTAGGTGACTTAGTTTTTAACATTCTGAAAGTTCATTTTTAACACTAGCTATAATTCCTACATTTTGATAATTAACAACTCATGCATTCAATGTACATTTATCTATGCTTCCATTAAAAAATATGGGCAAGGTTCCCCAAGTGTAAACCTTAAACCCTAACCACCTTTCACATACACATTAAGGGACCAAGTCTTTAACCATCGCACCACATCTTCAACATACAATATTTTGTGTCATCACATTAAATTACATGATCATTTTTTCCTAATCTACCTAGGTGGTCAAGTTTAACTACCCTTCCCAACTTACATACCCTTATTTATATGCCTAGCTTCAGCCTAGGTTTTAGGTTGCCTAGGTTAGGATACATACCTACTTTATTTTGACCTACATAATACATATGTGTGCATGTAAGGACGTGTCCAAGCATGTAGTGGACATGTGTCATCATTATATATGCACACATCTATGTGTTTGGGCATAGGTGAATTGTAAAAGTTGTCACAAATGCAATTGCAAATGTAACAACCTTGGTGCAACTAAGCTTATGACCATCCAAAACAATGGATGAAAAATATGTTGAGTTGCATGGAAAATGCAATTGACATTGTGATATTAATGTGCCACATAATGTGCCATGCCTTGGGGGGCCACTCTTTTTTGAATTTAGAAAATACATGAGGAAAAATATAGGAAACCATATATGATATTGGTTGTTGGATAATAATAATAATTTAATTAGTTCTATAATAGGTTTATTTATTTTTTAAACTAGTTTATAGCTAATACATGTTATATGTTAGTCTTTGATATTATATATATATATATATATATTAAAGACTTTAGTAGTTGTTAATAGGTTCATTAGTCCATTAGTAAATGAACTAGTACATTTGACTAGCATTTGTGTTGTGAGGTGTGCCACCTCATTTTTTGGTTTTCTTTCATACGTGGTTTCTATGTTCATGTTGAAGTAGTTTCAAAAGGCTTTGAAATTTGAAGCATGTATACATTGATTTTTAATCTTAAATCAATTTATTCTATCTTTGACATGAATTATCAAGTGCAAAATTCTTGACTATGGTAAGTGTAAACATGACCTACTTTCCAAAAAGTAAATCATACCTTCATCATTTGTCTTTTGCACTTGTTCATTTTGAATGAAGTAGAATGGTTGATGGCTTTCAACATCATATATGTATGTTAGTAACTTGTTTGGTAGCAATTATAATTTATCCATCCATGGAAGTAGATGGTTGTATTCTTTTCACTACATTTTTCAAACCCTCAAAAAGTAGAAACCATATTAATGTGTTTCTTTTTCTTGATCAAGTACTATAATAAAAATTTAAATAATTGTAAAGTTGCAAATTTTGATACAAGAAATAAAATAAAATTGATATTGGCTTAAATATGTACATATTATAAACTTAGGTAAATTTAATAAGGTGAGAAAAAAATAGGTTCCCTCGCTTAATGCCTCCCAAAAAATACCTTGTTTGATGGAAGTAGTGTAAAATTTTAACATTTTATGCCCCTTAGGTGCCATGTAATTTCTTTTGTGACTTGTAGGAGACAATTGAACATTTTAATAATCTCTTATGGTATTTTCAACTTAAAATTAATCATTAAGGTGTAGTCACAATAAAACGAGCCAGAAAGGATGTTATATGGGCCTTGAAAATAGTTAGGATTGGAAAAGTATTTTTGTTTTACCATTTAAAACCATGGCAATCATGGCAAGTTGTTCCATTCTCATCTATATGAATGTTAAGGAATTCAAACCAAAAATCCATTTGATAAAATTTTAAGTTTAAGTTTCAATTTAAGATCTTTGGAAGTGAACACCTATTGCTTCAAAAGGAATCATTTTTGCAAAGGACTATCAAAAGGACTCATATAATATTGATGAGAATTTTTCTTTAAATATAAAGACACATTAGCCACATTCAAAAAGCACTCATACCCCAAAATATGTGAAATTCTAAAACTTTAAGAATTCAAAGAACTTTCCAAAATTGATCAAAATTTTTAGAACTTCAAAAGTCTTTTACCACATATAAATAAAGTATAATATACATGATGTGTTAATAAAAGTTATAGTTTATTCTACAAGAAAACATAAAATTTTTAAAAATCATCTTTTGGTTATGATTGAAGTTGTTATCATTTTGAAGGATGAAACATTGAATTTACAAGGAATTGGCACATTTTCAAAAATTCATATTTATTCAATTTTATTTTTAAAAAAAATTCATCTACGTAGAAAATTATATGCATTTATTATAAAAATTTGCCAAAACATTGCTCAAAAATTCATTTATATGAAAAAAATATTATTGGGCCAAATGACATGTGGTCCTTTTCTAGAGTAACGATGTTGGTTCATTTTATCTCGTTTGTGTTCATTTATAAATGAATTCCTTATAATCTCAAGGCTTATCAACTTGTCACATTTACATTATGGAATTGATTTTCTTCCTTCAACAAAATAAACAGGTATTTAATGATCCACATTTAAATCATTCAAAAATTTACAAATGAATTTGTTTTTCATTTTTTTCCATTTGACGGTTCTAATTGCATGATTGCATGAAAAAATGTGAATTGGTAAAAGGCATTTAAATTTTTTTGAAATCAAAATTATGTAATTCCTTTTATTGTATCTAATAAGATGGGAAAAAAAATTTACAAATAATTGTGAATCAATGTATAAAAGTCATGGAGGAATGACTAGAGATTCAAAGGGGGAGGGAATTTTTGTGATAATAAATTTGTACCTTCCCCTTCATATTGTGTTTAAATTTTTTTTGTCTATATAGAAATAAAATTTCCTTTAGAAAGTTGATTCTCATGAATGATTAAGAATTAATGTTTCTTATTCAAATTTTTTATCTTTGACATGAACTAAAAATTTTAAAATATTTTTTCTTATCATGTTATTTCTATTTTTCTTTTAAAATAGACCTATAATTGACTCTATGACATAATATAGTTGAAGGAATTTCGATGTTAAATATATACACATATTGCATGAATGGAATATTAAAGGTTCTTTAAGTCAATTTTTTGATTTTGCAACTTGGGTCTAAGCATGGTTGGGGCGTCAAAAAATATTCTCACACAAAATATCCAATGAATCCCTTCAATTAAACATGTTTCTAAACTTAGTGGCACACTCATGTTGGAAGTTTTTTATGTTTCATAAATGCATATAGTACTAAGGTACTATTTTATGTTTAAACTATTTCTAATTTGAACAAATAATTAAGTATTCCGAACAAGTCTTCGGAAAAAAATAGGACTTTGTGTCATTGAATGAAAAATGTTCAAATATTCATCAAGAATGTGTACACAAATTATTTTGGCTCAATTTTTTTACAACAAACATCTTGGGTGTTAATGTGTAAAAATTATTCAAATGTGACAAGAATCAAGTGCCAAAAATTTGCAATGTACAAGGTTGAAAAAAATGAAATTTATGGGAATTGAGGGCCATTGATAAAACATGGCTCACATGGGATAATTTTTTTAATTCTTATTTTCATAAATGAAAAACAAACTTTAAACACATAAAAGATTTGGAGGGAATTTATTTCATTTGACATGGAAAAGAAGGCTAATTTAGGATATGTCTTAAGATTTGTGAAAAAAAAAGTAGGGAATCCTATGAATGGTTCTTGGTATTTCAAATGGTATACCCCAATCATGTTTTGACCCACATAAACACAATTGTTTGTTGAAAATACATAATTTGACATAAAAAAATGTATTTTCAAACAATTTTTTTTCAACTTATGTATTTTCAAAACATGTTTTTCCAATTTTTTGTCAAATTTTCGTGCAAAATAGTGAAAATTCACCAAAAATAAAATATCGTTGGATGTAAATACCTTATATAGTCTTTAAGTGATTCCCTTGTGGTTTTCATTGAATCATTACTATAACATCACATGTTATAAATCAATTCAACCACATAGACGATGAAGTTCTTATGAATACATTTTACTTCATACATCCCTAAAATTATTATTTTTATCATAAATACCAAATTATACAAAAAGGACAAACATACATACTCAATTCCTAAGCATTGTCATTATGACTAACTCACTATGACCTTTCCTATTAGTTTAAATAAACGTCTTTCTCCACACCATGTTCACCTTTGCGATTCAAACCTAAATACCCTTCATCATTATATTTAGGTCCTAGTGTTAGGCAATTCTTCACTTGTATGAAAAACCTTCAATTCTATATAATGATTTTTAAATGTTTCAAATTTAGTTCCACATATTAATGGAATTGAGAATTTAGCTTCAGGTTTGGTTTTTCAAAAAAATATTGTTTCAAATCAATAGCTTTGCATGTGAATCTAGTCCTAAAAATTATGATTCCAATTTTGATTTTGAAATTCAAACCTAGTTTCAATTCAATTCACTATAATTGAAATTGGCCATCCTTACCCATCAATGTGGGTATGGGTTGCCCAACACAAGTTTAGGCCATAGGCCTTCATCAACATTTGCAACTATCTTTTGGTCTAGATCCTATCCCTTTCATTATGAACTCCATGGTTAACAATATTTATATGTTGACATCAACATCAATTGTACACCATGTGTAACATCATCATTATGCACCACAACCTTGTTAACCTCAACAATTTTTTGTTTTAGGAAAAATGAAAATTCAGACATTGAAAGTTGTGAAAATTAACCCCCAAAAATGAAATCAGGGCACCATGAAAGGCACTTGTTTAACCTAAATGATCGATTATTAATGTTATTAAACAAAAATGAGTTTTTTGCTTCTAGGAATGTGTACTTTTATTTGCAAGTTACACTTACATATTGGTGAACATTGTGTCAAATTTAGATTTAACCATTTCCTAAAATTAACTAGCTGGAGATATAAACTTATAATATTAAAAACATCTCCATTATAATACCTAATCATGAGGCCCATTAATGACATTTTGATGAAGGATTTATTGATTAGTCCCCCACCACAACCTCTTTATCAACAATTTTTTTGCCAATCTTGCCCTTCAAAGTTCCCTATTCCAATAATGATGTGCATTCTTTGCCATTATCACTGAAAGTGCCACTACATGTTTTTTCTTTAGTTGTTTCCCTCTGGCTCAACAAGAAGAAAAAGTTTAGTGATTTTTTCGGGTGTTATGATGTGCAAAGGAATGAAAAAGAAAAGTTATTTTTTGTTGATGTGATTCACAAAGGAGCAAGGAGCTCACAATTTTTTTTGTTGATGTTATAATGCAAGAAGGAGCAAAGAAGACTTTTTTAAAAAAAAATTGTTGTTACAACATGTGTAAAAATGTTCAAAAACTTGCCAATTTTTCTTGTTTTGTTGCTATGGTGTGCAAAAAAGTGAAAACTAAAAACTCTTTTTCTTTCTTTTGTTGTTGCAATATGTGAATGAGTTCAATCACCAAGTTCTCCACTTTGCAAATCATGCACCAATTAACTTGATAGGATTGTTGGCAATGTTGAGCAAAAAGATCATGGCCTTGGTTGGTGGTCTTTCCATTAGTTTTACTTGGATCTATGTTTTTGTTTTATTTAACATTGATGTTGAAGAACACTCCTTTCAAAACCTCAATGAAAAGTTTTCTTACACTTCATCTATTGCTAGAATACCCTTCCTAGGAATGTAATGTACTTTTTTATATTAATAAGCTCCTTAACATACTTCCATGTATAGGTTGACATCTTGCCAAAATAATTTTGAAAAGTATGTAGTTGACATACTCACTTGGAGGAACTTTAAATGATTTAAGTGAATGCATGATTGAGTGGACCAAAAAAGTGACAAATGATTACATTTTATGTAAGTCCAAGTTTCCTTTGTATCTTTTCAAAACCTTCAAATGTTAATGAATTAGGGAACAACAATGCATTGATTCCAAGATTTTTTCCACTTATGTTCAATCTCACTTAAACATCACTATTTTGTATTGTGTGCAAAAATCCAAGATGAAATACTTTAAAAAAAAATTGAATTAAGAAAACCACCTACGTTCAATGACAAAAATATCCGTAAAACATAACCTAAATATGAAATGTGTGAAATCTTTGAATTACAATATATATATATATATATATATATATATATATAGGTATTTTAAAAATAAATTCAAGTCCTTAAGTAACACAACATAAATCAATGGACCACTTCAAAGTTCATATCCAAAATAAATTTCAGAATCAAAGTCCATAGTTTTGCTTTCAAAAGTCCATGGCTCTTATGTTTAAAAAAAATTTGCAATGTGAACTTACATATCACATAGATATTCAAATTAAGGTGAAAACTTGCTTAGGTGTCTCAAATTTGGCATTTGAAAGTCCATTTTTTGGATGGATTGACTTAAATTAAATTTGTTTCGCCTATGGTAGGACAATTAATATGTTAGTTGTTTAAGCATTTTGTGAGGCTGGTCCATTTGACAAAAAGGCAAGATTTTTTCAAAATTGGGCTTATGTTTATAGGGTTTGCATTATGCCAATATTGCGCATGCAAAAACTTTGTGTCATTTTTGTCAATTGTTTTTTTCCTTGATTCTAACATCACAACTAACTTATTTTGTACCACTTGTGGTAAAACGTGGAGAGCTAAGTCTATGTTTTGTATGATTTTTGCCTAGATATTATGCAAATATGTCTCAAGCAAGTGAAAGCAAATTGAGTGGATAGTTGCAAGGTCAAGATTTTAATAGATCGGGTGATGGCAAGAAGTTCATAATAAAACAAGGAGGGTCAAAGTTTAAAGGTCCTATAGATGTTGATCTAGTGTATGGGAAAGTTCCACAAATAATAGTTCATGGTGTTGAGTTCATTAATCGACAATAGTTTGTTGAGGTTTGTGACTTGAATAATCATGGTCAATGCCCAAATTTTTTGAAGGTTCCTAAATATCTAGAAAAGTCTAAGGTTGAAGCACTCTTTGGTGCACTTGCCAACAAAAATGGGTACAAATACATGGAGTGTGATGATCTTGAACTTATAGTTGAATATACATAAAAAGACATGGTTGCCAACATCTTGGTTAATGGGTGAAAACATGCTAAAATATTCAACTAAATGTCTTTCATGAACTATAATGAAGTAAAAAATGAGGCAAATTTTGACAAAAACAAAAGAAAGTAGATTCAAATTGTATTTAAATTTCATTTTGAAACCATGGTGCTTTCCATTCTAGGTTTATATTAAATTGAATACAAAAATTGAAAAACATTGGAATAATAAAAGTACGAAACAAGTACTTTTGAATTTGACTAGTCTTGATATGGTGTTCAAAAACACTTTTTCATTAAGAAAATTTAATGAAATAGATTTTTGTGAAGTTATAACATAAAGATCATTGTATATTCAAAGAAAGGAAAATAAATAAATTTTATTTTCTCTTTGGTAGAATATACTTGACACATATTTGAAACAAATGTTACACCACAAAAAGTAAGCTTAAAAAATTAGTTACATTTAGAATAGTTTATTTGAAACTTACTTTTACAATGTAAAATTTAAAAATTAATTCATAATAGTGAGGAAGTATCTTGGTTTTTATCATTTAAATAAATAAATTGAACGTATAACAATTTTGTGATAGGTTTTGGTCCTACTTTTTGTTAGTTTTGACAAGTAGATTATCAAAAATATTGCTTTCATCTTGATTCCACTTGCCATTACTAGGTGATTAGATTATAAGAGAAAAAGGAATCTCATGAATTGGGCCCTATTTGCAACATGGATGAGAAATGAATAGGTTTGTAGATTATTGGTGAAAACTAGAAGTTTTGTAGGTTCAATTCAAGGTTTCAAATTCGATGAAGAAAAAGGAAATTTGGATGTAGAAGGAGAGCCAATGGAAGATTGCAAGGTTGCAGACAAGGTTATAATTGCTCCAATTGAACTTGAATAGAAATTGAATTTGCAATGGACACAAGTTAGATCCTAAAGTATTGTGCTTCTATCCAAATTCAATTGCCAAATGTAGAATGTATGTTAGACATGAGTTACTACAAAAACAACTTGAAGTTAATAAGGACCTCATGACTCATATACACAAATGGAGGATAGGCAAAAAAATGTGAAGGTGGAGAAGGAAACATTGTCAAAGTTATCGTTCTACCTTCAAGAGTTGAGGGCAACCATTGAGAAGCAAAAATATGAATGGGATGCTAACCAAGATAATAGTTTCAATGAAGGTCTAGATTGCACATTCAAAAGGTGCATTCACGGGGGATGCATTTAGGGTTTTAAAAACCAATTTAACCTCTGAGCTACTAGTGGCCTTAAAAGATTGGGAATCTAAGGAATTTCAAGTTTCCAAGAAGGCAAATGCGCAAAAAAATGTATGTGATGCATTTGAAGAATGAGTTGTCGAAGGTGAAGTTGAATACACATTCACTTGGAAAAACCTTTGACAATAGGTAAGGAAGTTCAGCAAGCAAGAGATAAATTTGACAACTTGGAATGGTAATGGTGTGCCTTAAAAGCACATAGTAGGGTGATTGAATATGGAAAAAGGGGTTTTCTTGTCCACCCCAAACTTTTTTTCTCTTTTGGAATTGGATTAGATTCTAATGACCTAGGTGATGAATGGTCAATTCATTCTATGATTATCACACCTTGTACATTTTGTGGTAGAAAGTTCCCATTTGTTTGGGACGACCAATTAGTTTCTTGCATGCATATGTATCATTTCTTGCGTGCTACGACACATTTTTCTATTTCCAACAAATGTTTGGTGAAGGATTGAAATATTCAAGAGATGCATCTAGATTAGTGGCAAGGTGTAAACATAGTGCACTTGTAAACTTAGCATTAGGTGGAGTTCAAGTAGGAAAAAAACAATGCCACTATAAATGACCAAAAGCAATGCAAATTAAAAAATGCCTTAGAATGCTAAACTTACAACAAATGAGTGAATGCTTGAGCACCAAACCTTAAACCTATACTAGTTAGTCAAAAAAAGTGATACCTTTATGACACTAAGTTAAATTGATCAAACAAGTGCCCACTTTTGGGATAGAGTTGGAACGGACTTGGGGAGCTTGAACAATCCATCCAACCTACATTTTAGTTGTGTTTCATCCAAAAATTAATGATAGGCAATTCTATATCTATTTTTGGTCATGTGTTTTGTAAAAACAACCATGAAAAAGATACAATTTTCCATGAGATATGGACTTTTCAATTACTCAAATGAGACAATAGTGAACCTAAAAAATTCAGAACTTCTTTTATTGACAAAATTTTAATGCACATCACTCTTAAACATGTCATTTGATTTTCTCTTATTTTTTTTCAATTTTTATTGGCATTGCTTCATAACACTTTTTGAGTCCACATGTCAGTGTGATTAAAGTAGTGCTATAAGTTTAAAAGTTTACTATAGTGTCCACTTTAAAAAAAATTCAATCCTATTTTTTAATATGATTCCCATTGATGTTTATTATAACATGATTAGTATAAAATTTCAAATATTAATGTTTAATATGATTTTACATGGTACTTTCATGTTGTAGTCTGCAAAAATTGCAATTGTGACAATCCATTTTGTCTCCTTAATTGTGCTTTCACCCATTAAGATTTTCAAACTAAGCTCTAATAGAGAAATCTCAAGATGTATAACACAAAGTGAACATTACAATGAGAACCACAATGCAAAATTTGCCAAATTACATCCAAATTGGTCCATTCAAACATGCAATAGACTCTTGACAATTTAGACTCAAGACCAAGTTTGACTTGTAGGACTTGGATGATGTACAAGCTCATGTGCATCATCAAGCTCATGGTCTAGTCCTTGTATTTGTGCTTACAAAAGCAAAGGAGATTGTTTTGCTGGGGTTGATGTTGTGCATGATGTTGTGCATGTAGTGAGGCACAAGCACCATCACTCACATCGCCATCACATCCGGCTCCAAGTGAACCCACAACTTATGTTTATGGGGAGCTCTTTGTTCATTTACGGTGGAGATGATTTAAGATGAACTTTAAAATCTCATTATTGTTGATCCACTAGTTTCATGAGATCACTGATAAAAGCATGTGCTTGGCAATGATCTAATAATGGAATATGTCATTAGGCATTACTTAATTGCCTTTCAGGATGACTGTATTGACTAGGTTTTTGCTGGGGTAGATAACAAGACCCTTGACTCCTTCACAAGTACACTAACTACTAACCGTTTTTTCAGACACCTCGTGAAAAAATTCCTCAGTCATGATAAGGCAAGTGAGGTGGTCCAAAACAATGTGATAAGAGACTTTGTGGGCAATTAATTAGTAAAATTTAGGCAACAGCATCCTAAATAGACTTAAGATGATTTTCACATGTTTGAACTCTTCACCTAACTAGTGTAAAGCACAAGACATGAACATTATGTCCTGCCATAAGGTTGCATAGTGAAATTTTTGTTGTGGATTGGGTGAAAATAGGTAGTACCAGTAGTAGCAGTATGTGTCATCAGGCCACACTAAAGACTCATTACTGACCATCAGGCCAGGGTGAACCAGCATCTACATTGGTGTTACCTTCACCAGCTTCAGTGATAAGGTCTTTAAGAGTCTAAGTGGCTATATATGTAACCCAGGAATTGTGAAATTTAGACTTGGAGACTATAAATTATATTTGCCAACTGATATTTATAACGTTTATAGGTTTTTGTGTTTTTCAGATTTTACTATGATTCCAGTACATTAGGTGCTGCTTCAACCCAAGGCCTTACTACCCATGATCTGCAAAACTATGGGCAAAATCACTACATTATTATGCAGTCAAAATTCAGCTGCAACTATGAAAAATGTCAATCTAAATATAGCCACATAATAAGAGAACATGCACTTATAGGATGAATGTTAAAAAGAAGGAATGGGCAAAGAATGGGCAACCAAGCTGCGCCTTGTACGACAAGAAGGTCCACGTTAGATGGCAGTATAAGCAGCCATAAGCAAAGGACATGAAGAAGTGCAGACAGCACATAACCAATGAGCAATGGTAGAGTAATGGATAACATACTTTGAACTTTCCTCTGCAAGGGGAAAAGGGGATCTTGTCCTCCAAAGGAAGTTAAGAACTGGCTTATAGATGGCTAAATGGGGGATATAGTATTACTTAACAAGTGAGATGGAGGCGAAGTGGACTCAACTCAATTCATGTGAATCGGAAAAAATTGACGAGTCCACTGCATTGGTTTTTTTTTGGGTAGCGAATTTTTGCCATTTTGTGAAATTTATTTTGAATTTGTTTTTTGGGGTCACAAACCCCATGTTTGATTAAAAATTGCCAAAAATCACCACAATTGCCTACAATATGAAACTTTGGTGCTTAAGATTTCTACTTTCATATCTTGAATATTGCCAAATTTGACTAAATATACTTAGGGGTGACCAAGCTACTTGCCCACATCACATAATTGTTGAAAAAAGAAAAACTAGTCCATTGAGAGTTGAGAGGCAGTGAATTTTTTTTTCAAATTTCAGATGTTGAGTCATTAGCTAGCATCCCAAGAGGGATTTAGCAGACGGCAGATAATTTTTCTGTCACCAGTTAATGCTGTCTAAACAATAAAAAAAAGTAGTTTAAAAATAATTACTACTAAACTAAAAAGCAGAGTCCAAATTGTGGCGAAAATTTTCAAAAGAAATATTTTCCTCGAAACTTGGCGATTTTTTTCAGAGAAAGGAGAATAATGTTTCCACAGAATATTCCCTTTTAAATTGTACTTTCCTCCTTTTTGGCGAAATTTTGCAGCAGAAAGAAACACTGTTGAGGAGGAGAGACGGCGAAGGAGCGAGACGAATCGAAGGACGTGCGGCAGGCCCCACTAAGAAGAGGAAGACGCGTAGTTATATTTATGTATACACTATACATTTCAAACAACGCGCCTCCGGAGGCGCAGTTTTAGGGTCAACTGTGTTCCCTCTTTTTGCTGTCTCTTGGAGTGCCTAGCTATACGTACAACATAGTCAACTGGCCGCCCTAGATATCTTGCTGCTCCCGTGCAGTTTTGTAGCTTGTTGCTATAAAACAAGCTAAATCCGCTTTCACACCATCCGCGCTTCCTTTTTACCTTGCTAGATCTCCGCTCTTTCCAGTCGTCATCCGGACGCTTCCTTATTTCTCTGACCTCTTTTGTGATCTAGGTACGTATCGCGGCCTTGGCCATCTCTCTTGGCTCATGTGTTTTTGTTTTTTGTTCTATCTGAAGTCGTGCAACATTTCAAGCTCAAGCTTTCTGTACAGAGTCGTCTTGAAAGCCCCTCCGGTCGGTGTGTGTTTTTTCGCTAAATATTTACTGGGATCTCCACTTTCTTAGCTTCCAGGCATGAGTACTGGAATTTCCTTTCGTTCATCCTTTGTGGAGTCCTCCTTCTCGACTTTTGGATACCAAGGTTAATCTGGCTAGCTGTTTGTGGTTCCAGAAATTAACTCTGATAGTTTCTTCACAGATCGTCATGCAGTTTTGATACAAGCAGCTGGTCACGGACCTTGTCGGATCTGTCTAATTTATTCAACACCCGGCCGCTGCTTCATTCTAGCTTCTTGTTTACAAGCTGTATTTAGTTTTACACAAAATAAATTCATTCCTGTTGGTCTCTTCTTTTTTGCATATCGTTGAGAGCGGTTTCAGATTGCTGTATGTGAGATTTAAGGGACTCCTACCCTGTAGCTTCTGCTCTTGTTTCTACCCGATAACTACCCTAGTAGAAGCAATCTTTCAACTCTTGATCGAGTCCTATTTTTTTTCTTTTCTTTTTTTTTTCCTTGGGGCCGGAGGGTTTAAGGGGCGTAGGAATCGGCCTGTGGTTTGCTGTTCATGGAGACCTGTTGTTGACTGCTGTCTACTTGATACTTGAGCAGGTGATCTTCGAATTTGAAGTTGGTAACGCTCCTTTGACCATTTCAACTTCTGTTATTTATACGGATTGCCCGGGTAGGGAGTGGACTGCAGCTTGTCAAGCTCTGGATAACTGACCGTGCCTTTTGTTTGATGGCTTTGATCGAAGTTCGACGCTAGTACATCTGAAGCTCCCTGACAGGGTTCACATCTCCCAACAAGTCAATGAGAAAGTCGCGATGTTACTATGTCCACAGTTTTGCGTTGCTTCTAGACTGAAGTGCTCTGGCACCGATCAAGTCGGCCAACTTTTTTGGTATGTGCCACCGATCTCTTGCCAATCTGATCTGAACACCAACACTCCATATTTGTTTGTGAGGAATTAGCGCAGTCCTATGTTAATCCTTGCAACCTCACAAATTGGTATCCTTTTTGGTGCCTGATTCCAGAAGCTAGACCAGCTTCACTACTGCGTTTCAGTGATGGAATTAGTTTTTCTCACTTCACAATGTCCAAGCATTTCTTGAGATATTTGCATGACTGCTTTGATTGGAAGTTCGTTGAAATCCGATTTTCTCAGTTATTAATACAGTACCCTCCCCCTCACAAGAGTTTCTGAGTTTCTACATTTGCCGTGAACCTTGACAACTACCGTGTAAATTTTTCGATCTCAGTTGCAGCAGCAGCAGCATTCCGCATAGGGGTTTTCAGGGTCGGGATGATTAGCGTTTCCGGAGAGCGAAAGAATTGAAGTGGATCCAGACCATCATCTAATAGCGAGGTGCAGCAACAGGTTGATCTATTTGCTCGGTTATCACTAGACAGCGTTTTGGAAGCATTCTGTGAAAGTACTTCCATCGACGAGTCATGGTGGGTAACCAAGGGCAGGTGAATTCCTCCACTCCTTGTGCTGCCTGCAAGCTCCTGCGCAGGCGATGCGCACAGGAGTGCCCTTTCTCGCCCTATTTCTCCCCGCACGAGCCCCAAAAGTTCGCGTGCGTGCACAAGATATTCGGTGCTAGTAACGTCTCCAAGATGCTGATGGAGGTTCCTGAGAGCCAGCGCGCCGATGCAGCAAGCAGCTTGGTGTACGAGGCGAATGCTCGCATCCGCGATCCTGTATATGGGTGCATGGGTGCGATCTCCGCTCTGCAGCAGCAGGCGCAGTCACTGCAAGCCGAGCTCAACGCCGTGAGACAGGAGATCATGCGATACAGGCGTCATGACAATGCGGTTGCGGATGCTGCAACAGCTGATGCAACTGCGGCAATGATGGTGCAGACTAGCGGATACCAAGGCCACAATCTTCATGATCGAGGCGTCGCCTCTAACCCCCTCTCCACACAGACAACACCTTCAGAGGTCTATACAGTTCCATCCCCCAATAGCGTTACAACTCCAGATTTGAAGGAGCGCAGTTACTGGTCCCCTCTCAACTAGTTTGGAGCTAACCAACGCCTTCCTTCAAATCTGACTAAACCTTCAAGGTTGTGCGTGCACCAGGTCAGCAGCTCATTGCAGTTCCATCACAATCACTTCTTCTATGAAATTAGTTAGAGAGCAAGAATTATATGCGTGTTTTGTGACTCTTCCTCCTTAGTTCTAATACTTAGAGCTTTTCTGGACGCGGACACTAGAGGACAATCAGAGTTGCTCAATTCTCTGTGCAAAATCTTGAGCTTGGTACGCCCAGGGTTCCGGATCGTAAAGAACTGCCGTCATTTTCCCTTTATATGTTTTTGTTTCTTCTGAGGCGCGCGAGATCTTACTCACCAGTCGACAGGACTTTACATCTCGTAGGTGTCTTGTTTTTCAAAAACAGACAGGCGTGTCTTTACGTGCGTGGAGGGTCTACAGTGCTGGCGCTACCTAAAATCCAGGAAGTGTCTAAATGTATCTAGATCCTTCTCCTATACATTCATTCTAGTTGAAACTCATCAGTCATTAACTGTTCGGCACATCACAATTCTCAGCATGTACTCTAGCACAGAAATTAACAGTGGGAATTAAGCGTACGAAGTGCACTTGCAAGATGGTCAGGGCTTCACACAGCTAGGTAATAACACAAGAAAAGTTTTTGGCAGTTCCTGAAAGGAAAAGAGTGGAAAGTTGAAACCTCTCACGAATTATATTAAAGTTGAATTAACAAAACATAGGGAAAGTTCAAATCTCTCCAAAGAAATCGTGGGAGCCATATCTCAATGTTTTGTTTTGATTTTCCCATTGTGAAACAGAGGGATCATTGTATTTTCCCATTGTCAAACAAACCATTTCATGTTTGCATAGGGTCAAGTTCTTCTTGATGGTCCCACAGGGAATCCTAAAAAATTTGGTTCGCTACAAATTGTCCAAATTTTCCTACTGTAGACAATTGAGGAGTTATCTGAAACTTGCTGATGAGTTCGGCCTCGTGTGCAGAAGTTTGTTGCTAGGTAGGGTGAAACAATGTGTTAGGAACCACCACTACGCGCACCCAGCTTAAGCTTGCTGGGGTGGACGCAAACGCAGCAGGCTGAACAGACCAGTCTAGAGCAATTTGCAGTTGCCATTCTTTTTTGCAGCTTCTGATCTAGAGCAGAATATCAGTTCCAATATTTATTTTCTCGTTGGTGGATCGTATACTGATCTCTCAATACGCCATGACCCTCATGTGACTAAAGGTTGATTATATGTAGGAAAATGGTGGAGAATCCCTTGGATGGACTTGCCATGAACTACCGAATGCCAGTTTCTTGTGTTTCAATCTGAACAGCACTGGAATTTGTAGCCTAGCCTAGGTACTGACCAAGTGTTGATTGGGTCGTCTTCTTAACAGAACCTGAGCTGTCAGGTTTGACACTAAATTTATTTTGGCTAGATTCTCTGGGCAGGTTTGAGTTTTGTTTTCACATTTCTAAATCCTGCGGGCTTGGTTTTCAAATTCAAGAATTTCTGGACCCAGTTTTTGAACTTGGTCTGGTTCCATGTACACACAAAAAACCGCACACTCCTCCAGACTGCGTATTGTATACTAGGTAGAGAAACTCTTAAGAAAATAAAATCTGGGGATGCATAGGTTGTAATTTTACAACTAATTAAAACCGATCAATTACCTATAAAAAAAGACTAATCAAGATTTTTTTAAAAAGCAGCTTCCTTTACCTAAAGAACAGATTTTATTTTTTTCAAGATTTCGATTTTGATTCTGATTCTTGCAAAAGGCTAGTTCTAGGGTCTGGTCCTCGTGCAGGTTAAAAGGTCACATGAACCTGAACTTGAACCCCTGGGTTTGACTGTCCAAACAGGAGAACCTGCCAATACTGTTGCTGACCCTTACTTTTGTGTATTCTATTTACGAGATTTAAGTGTTTTCCTTACATTAAGTAGACCAGAAGAGCAGATTGATCATAAAACCCACCCTTCAACAATAATCCACATGCTACCTAACACCTGCAGCAGCTGAATCCTACATACAATCGACTACTCATGCAGCCTACTTACACAGATGAGCTCATGATCATAAAAATCAAACCCTAAATATTATTGTGACCTTAGAAAGCACAATCAAGAATGAGGTTTTAGTCTCCCCAATTTTGCAACATGGAGTCCGGTAACAGTTCTCTTCTTGTCAATTCTGTTTCGCAATCTGGTTGCCGTTTAGAATTTAAAACTCATTTAACATCGTCACCCCTAGCGGTTTATATGAAATCGTTCTACAGATTGATGCATACATTCCTAGTCGTGGAAGTTGTATCTTACGGCCAGTCACGTTGTCCGTGTGAAACAACGAAACATTCGTGTTTGTACATATCCCCTGATCCTTGCTTGTACGGTGCGTACCTTACGCCATGTGCAGCACCCCTGCAGGCTAAGTTCTTGACAAAGTAGCGCACGCTGCCAGACCGAACTCATGGACATGCCGTGACGAACACGAATCCAATTCGGGATACTCACAAGTTTATAATGATTGTGCACTTGTTCTACCGCTTACACAGTATTGAGTACTGATCAATGTCACAAGCACGGCCTGAGCTGACAACTGCAAATCGAGTGCACATCATGGTGGGCCCGATCTCGAGTTTCATCAGTTTTGCTTAATCAATTGACTTATTGAACCTGTCTAAATATCTAAGAAATAGAGCTCCCGGTGATATTAATTAGACTTTAGGTGGACCTGCAATCGTACTGTGAACTGTTTGATTACGTCCATTGTAGCCATATTCAATGTCGGTCGAGGGAGAGAGTCAAATCGAAATGACGTCGGAGTTCGAGATGTTGTTGTGTCTAGTCCGCAGTGCTGCTGCCTTCAACTGGCCGGATCCACGATTGTGTTACCAACTCTGGTGTCTGTTGAAAAGCGGCAATTTTTCAACGCTTGGTTTCAAATTTTTCTAAAGCTTCTTGAGGCTTCTTGTACAAGGACTATTTGGTTTTCGTCTCAGCCTGCTGTAAGACATTGATTGTATAGAGGAATACATTTCAAGTCTTGAGCACAGTGAAAATGTCACAGGATTTACTGATGTTGGTTCAGAGCCCGGTTCAATATAATGTCGAATCAATGGTCAAGCTGGAAGCACAGGAGCTTGTCATTGAAGAATGCGTCCAGTCCAACTTTTTTTCTAAGTTTGAGGTAACAAAATTGAAGCTGAATTGCAGCTGTACTGCCCGCAGTTTCCACTCAAATGCGGGTAAAGTAACCTAGTCGCAGATTAAATGCATCCCCTAAGGAATGACAATCCTAATTAGAATCCACTGTGGACTAATAACCCCCTGTCATTTGACATCTTACCTTCGACGAACTCCAGTCGCAGCGGACAGCTTCCGGCCATCTGGAGATATCTTAGGTTTGTCGCACTCTTGACGTACTCAATCTCTCTCTGTGTGCTGTCTTGACAACATCAATAATGCATTTGATCCGCAAACCAAAGCACTTGACTAAACATTCCATGATCAGTACTACTTATACTCATTCATTGCTCAGGTAATGATTAATATTTGCAATAAATAATCTTGTTCGGAATCTAAGTGGAATCATTGTTAGCAGAACCCTTGACTATATTGATCGTTTTACAACACCCAGGTGTCATGATGGTAATTCTGGAGGGTTTCGTAGATCATACAAAGACGTGCATGCGTTTGCAAAACCACTACTTTATCATTTCCTGGTAGCATGCTATTCATATAAGTTGAGTTAATTGTGACCTGGGACCACGGTGCCGGAGCTTCTCTAGTTTCCATGATCCCCTAAAAGCTAAAGCTTAAGCTTCATCGACAAGAATGCATCTTTCCACAAAAAATCAAGGAAAATTTCTAGGTGCAGGTGGACCCATCTCTCTGCGGCCCATATGAATTTTTCTTCACAAACCGCCGTCTTCTCTAAGGAGACATGTTCCGCTACCCGGCAATTCCTTAGCTAGATACAACACGCTAAATGCCCCATAACGAGCACACTGCCCGGAGTCGCACTATTTTGCCGCAGGGTTTGACACTGCATTCACTCACTCAGTACGGGAAAGTATGCTGATGGCCGCAGGTATCCTTATCCTATAATGAGAGAACGTGGTGGTCGATTCTAAACTGGTGTGAGACCGCAGAACCGCTTGGACATTCCCGGACAGAGCTCGTTAGGGGTATTTACTAGGGCCAAGCTAAAATGCCACTTGCATAGATGGAGTACAAGGCTATAATTTTCACGGGGCGATGTTCCCATCGGTCCACACTCGGCGCGCTTCAGCTGCATATACAGATCGAACATCTAATTTTAGACATTCCAGATCGGAAGCAACAAATTTATATTGCTTGTCTTATAACTGCTAACGGAGATCCCAATTTAAAAGAAAAAGTCAAGCAACAATTTACTTGGTGATAAATTCATATGACTTGTGTACCTAGTCGGACCTGCTGCTCTCGACTAGAATCTAGAAGTTTGCTTCCAAAAGAAAAACACTAGCTGCAAGTGGTGGCATGATCTATCTATTGCTGCTGACAATGCCGTGCATGTTCGTGCATCATTGACTTTTTTTGGGTTTCAAGATTCTTTCTTTCTCTTTTTTCAACAGGACACTGGTGATCTTATCAGCATATTTTTTGACGCGCGGAATTTCGCAAAAAAGCGAAATTAAAAATTCGAATTTGAATTGACTTTTGAGGGGTTCAATGGCCAAAAGATGGAAAAAAACTATATAGTAAAAATCGACAGATTTCTATATTTTTTTTTCAGTATATAGTCAATAAAAACTATAGAAGGATGATTAAAGTTCTACTTCATGTCTTGTTTATTATGATAGTTCTATGGAGAGTTCTTTACTTGCAGTTATAAAAATTAAATTAGACTAGTTCTGGTTTTGCTTACACAAGGAAATGGAATGGGGAAACCAGTTCTGAGTCCGGTTCTTTAAAATAAAATTTTAAAAATCCATTTCAGTTTTTCTAATCCAGTTCTGGGTAACTTGAACTGAATCCAGCAGTGAACTCTAATGATTGTAGTTATTTTTTCCCCAAAAAATTCAATTCCAGTTTTGGTTCCACATATAAATAGAACCAGGAATACAGTTCCAATTTTAGAATTGGAAAAAAGAATTCCAATTCTGCTTTTGGAACTGGTTCTGGTTCTGGAACCAGTTCCAAAAATCAGAACCAATTTCAGTTCTGCTTTTACTAACCGCAACCAGAACCAGCTGTTCTAATCAGCCCAAAACTGGGGTACCTGCTCAACACTGGTTTACAGCTTCAGATTTAGGAAGAATTAGCCAAATTGGGACCTCCATAAACTAGTCTGCTACTAAATTCTAGGTTAAATCTGCTGCACTTTGTGCAAAGTAAATCAATCAAGACTACAAAATGAAATTCATTAGAAAATGCATTTTGAACCACATGGAGTCTTTGCTGAGTTCCCATAGTCCACTGCATATTTGGAAAAAAATAAAGAACTTCCCCAATTTCAATTTTGCATGGATTGCAAACTTCTTGTCAAAAATGGGTCCCCCAAACACCCCTCCTCCCCAATTCCCAAATCTAGCAAATTTCAAACTTTTGGATTGAAAACTAGATGAATCGAAAACTCCACCATGGAGTGGAGCTCTCTGCTCTGGGACACAGCAGTTCGCCGAGCAGCGCAGCAGGAAAGGCTGTGTGGTAGCACAAATTGGGAAGCACCTCACTACCACCGAGCCAGGTGCTTGGCAGTTTGTGCTACCACCCAGCCTTTCATGGTGCCCCCCTGCCTGGCGAACTGCTTTATCCCCTTGGGACATAGTGCCAAGGGCAGCTCCTCCTTCATATTTGAAAATTTTATTAGTTGACAATTTGAATATTGTCTGCTGTACAAAAACTGGCATATGATGAATTTCCTTGGTGAATATTAAACACAATTAATATATTCCTGCATGATAATAAACAAATTCCAAAAAAGTGTTTATGCAAATAAACCATTCATTTGCAAAAGTTTATTTGACATCTACAATATTAAGTAATACACATTCACACTAAGTCCTTCATACATAATACTCACTATCAGGCAATTCTTAATTTCCTGTACATCATCACATTCTATTTCAGAAGTGGTCTTCAACATATCACATAGTTATATTGTCAAAATATCAGCCAAGCTGAAATCTTATACATGTTCTATCCGGTGTTGGGCGGGTATCAGAATTTCATGATACTCGTCGGGTCTGGTTTTCAGAAAGTAATTAAAAAAAGGGTCCAATTCTCCTCAAAGTAAAATTTTCTAAAATTTTTACACTGAGCAAGGGTATCAACATTTTTATAAAAAAAATTTAATTGATTCTCATAATGCCAGTTTTCAAAATTTTGAGAACATATGGTTATCCTTTGACAATTCTCACAAAAAGGGTATTACTTTATATTTTTAATTAAAAATTAAAATTAAAATGAAGATTTCGATTTCTTTCTTAATGAGAACTTTAGTTTTTGAAAAAACTCAAATCCAAGGACCTTTGGTTCAAGGTTTTGAAAGATTTTTTGAATAAATCATCATTTGAAATAAATTCTCCAAACATCATTACTATTTGACTTGGCCTACATTAATAAGTACCTACCACCAAATACTAGGCCTCACTTGGATCTCTCATCTCCCAAGGCAAATTAGACTTAATAGACAAATTTTGACATGGGTTTGGTGATGAAAGTGTCTTTTTTTAACCCTAATTAAATTAGGCTGACTTAACATCATATTTTTAAAGTTCAAACCTATGATCCATAAATCAACAAGATCCAATAAGTAAAACATTGTTCCATTCTGCATAGAAACATAATTAAGTTCGATGGTCATAATTTCTTTTTCATTACTTGTACTAATTTTTTATGGTAACTAAACCTTGAGACCTTGACCTAGGTAAGGGGTCAGACCTTACCCAACTCTCTCATCTGAATCAATAATTCAGTTTTCAATCAAAATATCATTCGTATCATGAGAGGATCAAATTGGGATGCCTGGGTGATACTCGAGTGATGCCCAAGGGTATTTTTGATAACTGTCCAACACTGATTCTATCCCCCTCAAAATCAATAACCTTTTTTTTATTCTATTTGTGTGTGGATTTAACCACTGTTGGTCAGTTCTGGGTTCTTTTTCCAAGTTCAGTTCTGGTTTTAAGAGCTGGAGCCTTTGGGTTGAAGCTGGTCAAGACATTACCTCAAGACCTAGACACACTAGATGCACACAAACTTGGCTTGGTGAAAGCCCTTGGTTTGGTAGACGTGGCTCAGGGTTCAAAGACCCTTTTCACAAGGTCCAGGTCTAGGTCTAGATAGGGGTGCACCAAAAGGGAATGTAGTTCCCCAACTTTCAACTCTCAGACCTCCTTCACAATGAAGAACTTTCCCAACCACTACGCCACCAATGTTTAGTTAAACTTGTTTGCCAAAATTTTACAATATTACAAATAGGGCTATTGGATGCCTTCTATTGATTTTTATTCTTTAAAAAACTTTCTTTCTAGTGATTAATTTTTTTTTTGGTTAATATTATGTTGTTAAAAATGTAGTGTTTTAGATAAGGTTTTTGGGTTGGTCTAAATAGGTCTTAGGTCTAGGTTTTGAAACCCTAAAACTTGAAACCAGTCTTGGACAAGGAATAAATGAGTTTTATAAAGACTAAGGATAAATGCAGATATGATGACTCACTTTTTGAAAAATACAACACGTCACACAAGTTCATTTTATAGTTTTAAATTTGTAATTTAGTCAAGTATCATTGATTAGATGGTAATAAATTTCATGTATAAAAAATAATAAAGTTTATATTATAGGACACCAAGTAGAAATTCAAAAAAATGTGTGAAATCATCATTTGACCCCAAAAGAAAAAATTTAATTAAAAAAACAATTTTAGGGATGTATGATTCAAATATGGTTCAATTTTGGTCATCATGCAAAATCCCCTAGTTAGAAATTGACTACAATTGTTCAAAAAAGAATGTCACATAAAAGTAAATGTTATTTCATGTTACAAAATATATCAATTCACTATAAATAATTTGAAATGAAATTAAGTATGAATAAACTTGTCCATACTTTTTTACCTCAAAAGTTCAATATTAAGAATGGGTGTTTTTATATTAAAAATAATCACATAGGTTTCTTCATATTCAAGTTGTTAATCAAGAACCAATTGTCAATTAACAAATTCAAAATTATTACTTGTTGGAAGCATCTCAAAGGAAGAGTGTACCTTGCAAAAAATGGCATTATGAGTTCAAAAGTGAATCATCATATCTTGCATTTGCTCTTAGAACTATTGAGTTGGAAAGTTAACATTCAAACTAGTATAAAATTGGTACAAGGGTGATATTACCTTAGGCCCCAACCAAGCTAATATGTACTATCAATGTTACAGTTTATTCTAGGTTGTGCGGATTGGTTGAATAAACTAATTATTTTTTTAAAAAATTAGTTGTGTACAATGAAGATGAAATCAAATCTGATTTTTTAATTGGACTAGATTCCAATTTTGTTAAAAAGAAAACAAACCTAGAGGTTTGAGAAACCATAAGAATTGATTTCAAGATCAAACCGCAAGGTTCATCAAAAACTTTAAAAATTCATAATTGGGAACAAAGGTTCTTTCTATAATCAAGAAAGTCTACTAGACATAACTTGTTGATACTATGCACAAATGTCTATATGAAGCCAACATTGAATTTATCTTCAATCTATTGCAAAAAATGTGTAATAAGGGTCACACTTTGCTCCAAGTCTTAAAACTATTTTTCAAGTTTGCAAATTTTTTAGCAATTTTGAATACAAAATATCAAATATGACAATGTTAAGTGTGTGATAATGAAAATGTAAAATTGCAATATTGTAGTATGGAACAAGCAACATGTCACAAAAATGTTGAAACATTTTTATGTATATGAATTAAAATAACATAATTTAAATGGTAATATTGTATAAACACCAAATATTTGTCCTACATAGGGAAATACATTTCACAAATCTAAAATTGTTATAATAATACCATTTGTATACAAAACAATTATTGCAATTTGATATTTATAATATGAAATGCATTTTTGAATATATTATTGGTCCACTTATATATATTGATAAGCCTTTAAAATGTTAAGAATGTGTTGAAAATTTATCTTTCTTGTCCACATAGCAAAATATCTTGATTTGTGTCTGAATGAGGAAAAAACACCTCTTAATGTATTTAACATCATATATTTTAATACCTTTTTCTATTTTTATGTTTGAAATCAATCTTTTTAAAGTTGCAACCTTAAAGTTGCGGTTTACAAAAGGATCCCTAACTTTTAAAATACTTTTAAAATATGATTTTTTTCCACCAAATATCAAACATTTTTACTTTTTTAAACTCCAAATGAGTATGATGATACAATATGTCATATGGTTTGAATGTTTAAAGATCTTAACACATAAAAAAATATAATTTGTATGTTTAGGTGAAAAAGTTGGTGAAAATGTTTAAAAGGGCCAAATAAAAAAGAATTAATGTTGAAAAATTCAAGAACCTATTGCAGACAAAACATGCAAGGTACATATATCCATTTTTGGTTTACATAAAAATAATACCTAACCTATTAGGTTTTGTTGGGTTTCTACAAACATTCCAAATGTGAAGCCAAACAATAGCCACATCATATCATAATCATCCAAAAATATAACATTAGTCCATGATACCTATTGATAATGTTATCATCATTGTCAAAATTGCCCATATGACACCAAATAGACTTAAAACAGTTCTCCATTTCAGCCTGCTTCTTAGTCTTTCTAAAAGATTTGCTCTTATTTAGAACATGCCAACAAGCCATACCAACCTCAATAGTTGGGTCTCCATGAATATATCAATTAAGGCCCACTTTACATTAGGAATCAAGGCCAAGGTTCAAATCAAATCAAACATTCCTATTAGTGCAATCATTGAAATTAGCCTTGATTGCTTTGGGTGAAAACACACTATGGGTGATTACGTAATTTTATTACAAGTTGATTATTGGCCATGGAACAAAAATTAAATGAATAAGATGTGAAAATAATTCAAATATATATATATATATAGTATGAAGAGATCACATCATATGAATCTCAAGAATGAATTTTGAGTTATCATAACATATTAGATTTTTGAAATGTTAAAAACTTGCATCATAGTCAATATCATACGATTATGAACTCATTATATTTATTAAAATGCTTAATTAAATGATTTTTTTTGACATGGAAAGTAATGTGATGCCATTAATACAAAAGAAGACAATTTTGAAAGATTTTGAAAATCATAAATTGATATATACAATGAAATATGAATTTTTTATAAAGTATTATATTCATTTGAATTAATAATTCAACTTTGAGATCATTTTCTAAATGTAAAGTTTTGGTATAATTATTTATCATTCATAAAGTCCAAAAGTTTTTTTTAAATGTTTAGCCTTGCCATGTGACTTGTACAATATAATGCACTATGCTACAGTGCATATGGACTTTTATTTTAAGATTAGTATGGGCTTCACATATGCCAAAAAGTACTACACTTTAATGTGCTTTCATCGCTTTACCCTAAAAGTCAAAGATGAAAAAAAACCAAGTTTTTTAATGTACCATTTTATTGTCCTAACTTGGTCCCAAGGTAGAAAAAAAATACCTATCAATTTGAGAGGCCAATTTGCAACCCTTGAAATTAATGTTGCTATAATAAAATATAACACATATTTAATTAATTTAGGACTTTACAAAAGTTCGAAAATGCCAACACATAAATTTCAATGTTAAATTTTTGAGTCTTCAATTGTTAATGACCTAATGTCCACTAGGACAAAGTTTGTTAACCATAAGAAAAAACTTTTGAAGAACTACAAGTTACATTCCAAGTTATACAAATTAACCTTGAAGACACCATGGCAAGTTGTTTAAAAAAAACAAAAGAATTTGAATGATGAATTAATGAAATACAATTTACATAGATCAAACAAACATTATATTCCATATTAGAAAATCCAATTTGAACCTTGAAGTGTGGTGGCCACTAAGCCTAGAACAAGATGAAAAGAAGTTGCAACAATTAAAAAATCCAAATATTACATTATAGGAGAAAAAGTTGTGAAATCAACAATTCATGTAGTAATTACATAATCAAACAACCTTCATTAAATGTTTTAAATACAAATTGGACCTCATGGCCACTAGGTTGCCAAAATTGTAACTATACTGATTTGTTTAAAAGTCTTGACAATAAAAAATAAACTATTAATTTATTTATTTTTAAAAACCTTAAAAAATAGCTTATATTTGAAGGATAATTTGAAACTAATTGAACTGCCAGGTGAGCATCGAGTTGTCAAAACACCTATCCTAATTTCTCGAAGAGTTTTGAAACATAATATCCAATATTTTAAAAATCTTTGTATAGAAACCCTAAAGGGCACTCTAAATTTGTGGATAATTTTAAACACAATGTGAAATCCTCCGAGTGTTAGAAGTTTTGTGATTGCCCATACTCAAATATGCAACAATATTGGCACCATTTTAAAATAAAAAACTAACTAACAAACATCATTTTCTCCCTTTCATTGTTGAAACAACGTTGCATACTCTACAAACAATGATCCAAACCAATTACACACAAAAGTCAAAACTAGAAAACAACTGCACAATAAAACAAAAAAACAATTATATATATAAGTAGAAAAAAAAACAAAAATGGAATGATTCAAATTACATACCTAAAGAGGGCTACTTATTGCGAACATCGACATTATCATTATACATATACTAGATGAACCAAGAATAATTTTTCAAAAAAGAACTTAAACGAAGCTTATAATACTTGACCATAAAATCATAATGAACTCAAATTGTTTTGGCCAATGGCAATCCAACTAAGGGTGGCCACAAACGGGATGGTAAGTCCAACCATTACACCTTATTCTTTGACAACATTTGTCCCCTGAATAATTCAAGAAAAATATTGGTCCATTTTGAATTCCAAAGCACCTTGTTGGGTTCATCATCAATTAGCAATGTTTGATCTTCCTTTCCATAATCTTTCCCATGACAAACATAATACACATGTTTCAAATCCTTTAAGTAACAATGGGACTCAGGTGAAATTTCACCAAATGTTTTGGAGCATTGTTCACGTCCCCAAATGAAAACAAATTGATCCAAGAAACTTTCAAGCATGAGCATGGGAAGAACTTCTAGTACATCCTCAAATTTCATACAAGACCAAATTGTGATATGAAACTTTGGAAATGCCTTACTAAGAAAATTTGCCACTCTAATTTTGACTCCACTTTGGTCTTGTCAACATTTTTTCCAAACACTCTAACATTCCCTTGTAGAACAACCAAAGGTGGGAAATAACACAACATGCCATTAATGTTGAAAGCCAATAATTTTTTTGGCTCAAGAGACAACAATTGTAAATGCGAATGCATTAAGTTGCCTTTGACCATTGTAGTTGGCTTGGATGAAACATTGAACTAAAACAACAAAAAAAAAAATAGCAAAATGAATTAAACATGTGGGAAAGGATAATGTGCTATGAAGATTTACAATAATAAATTGAGAGCGAAATGTCCATGTGCTAATAATAAATATTTTCTACATTAAATGTATTAATAACAATATGCAAAAAAACATTGAGTGAACTAACAATAAATGGCAAAAATCAATACTTAAAAAAGTCATTGAAATATAAAGGGATTGCTGAATGGCGTGCATGAGGTGCCTAGTGGCCAACAAGCCATTTGCATTGAAACTTTAAAACAATTTATGAGAGCCTAACAATATGTTTGCAAATACCCAATTATCAAATCAGCACCAATGGATGTTTGTGGGAGAGAAAGTCATTTGGAACAACCTTTACATTGGACTTTAATACATTAAGGAAGAAAACAATTGATAAAGATAAAACATGCACCCATCGCAATTCAAGTTAGTAAACCATCCATACATAATGATTCCATAATAAATAAATAAAATAGTTCATCTTTTTTTATTTAGAAGTCTCAATTTCATTTTATTACAAAATGTTTCATCACATTTTGCAGAATAAAAAACAATCAATTTTGCATACCAAGGTCATTAGGAACCACATCTGTAATGCTACCAAAAGGATTTAACTCTACAAATTTTTTAACTCACATTTTGAACGAATGAAGAGATTCCAAATAAGGAAAAATAGTTTGGAGTAGGTAATTAACATCACGATGCAGCCTGTGGAACATTTCAAAAAAGATGGCACTAAAAGGAAGATTAAACAAACTTTTGTGAAGCGTATCATGTATTCTCAAGTATTGTACCAGGAAATTGAATAAAGAAATTTAAAAAGTTTTTATGGAAAATTGGCTTGTCTAGCTTCTCAAGCAACAAGTGGTCATTTTTGAAGCAAAGCGACTAGTCCATTATCCTAAAAGACGAAAAGCAAACACCAATTTTTTTAGTGATAATTTGGAAGTGCCTTGAAATGTTTCTCTTCATTATCGAGGACCGTATGTACATCATAATTTTTTTTACACAAATGGATAGGAATTCCTTGAGGCTAGGCGTTAGAACCACCAGGTGAGTTCTAATTTGACTTTCACTCATAGCAACAAGAACACCATTTAGGTTGAAAATCAAATGATAGTCATTAAGTTCTAGTGAAGGAAGTTTTTCCTTCAGGGTATGTGTAGGAAAACTAAAAATTGTTGTCATTTTTTGCACACCACCTTTGGGAAAACCTGAAATGGCTATGTTGTCTTAATAACCAACATTCACCAAATTTGAAATCTTTGGAATCTTTTGCAAACAAGCTCCAAATGCAAAACTTCATTGACAAAACTAGAAGTGTTTGTGATTTCCTAGCAACTATAATTAGCAAAACTGAAAGTCATTGCACTTTATTGCAAAATGCCAAGCTCCATAAGTGGATAAAATAAAAGGGAACCCACATCATGCATAGTTTTTGGGCCACTAGCTATAGCCAATTGAATTTCATTTTCAAGGCAAGAGGATGTCAATACGTCAAGGGGCTTCAACTTCAAATGGTCCACTAGTCTAAAACAATAATATCTTCATTCTACATCATTTAGTGCTGCATCTTCAACATTGGGTTCATTAGAACGAACATCAATTAATTCCATTGAAACATGAATTGTGAATACAAAATGTACATTAGCTAATGGTTCAATCTACATTTATATCATATCAATCACAAAGGAAAGAATTCATAGAGGACAAGAACCCACCTTGGATTGTATTATCCTTTTGCCCACATTCTCAAGAGAGGAAATTGACACCTCCACATGTGAGGCACAAATATGTGCCCAAGAAAAAAAAGGATGTCTTAACAATATAATTAAAAACATTATTAAGTAATGAAGAATAAACAACAAAGTAACAAATGACTTAGCCCAAGTACCCAAAGCCCAAGCATAAGTACTGAACATGAGAATGAGTAATCAATCTTCACATGAAAAGTAAGGGGCACACACACATACCAAGTATTAGACTTATAACATAAGTAATTAGGGCCACAACACAAGTATACAACCCACAATGACCACCAAGTGATCACAAATTACAAGTAATTGGGTTACTTGGGGCATGATGGAAATTGAACATGCGTAGCAACTAATTAGGACTATAAGCATAATTGCAAGTAATGAATATTAATTTTGAAACAATATGTGATTAGTCAAAAACATGCCCATCATATTCAAAACTTATACAACTATATATTCGAGTTCCCAAAATTATGACCATTAAAATGAGTGGCCCTTAAATCTCTAGATTGATGCCATCAAATGTCTGCATCAATTTGCAAAGATATTAACACAATGGTAGACCACATAGGTGTTCAAAACAAAACAACATGACACATACCCTATATGTATGCAATATCATTGATGTCACCATCCTAGATATTTTTGGTACCATTGGAAAGTTAATCATGCAAAGAAACCTAGAATGAACTTGCATGAACATGAAGACATGTGCAATTAATAGTTTACGTACGTCTTTTGTAAATAATGAGTGGGATATTCCTCTCAATTCCCCACTCTTATACATTTGTGCTTCACATCCTTCCTTATAGGTGAAATCATTATAACAACATCCCAAAAACTCAAGACCAATTGATGATCATCTTCACCCATGGCATCTAATTAACATTTTTGTGGTAGCCCTCCCTAGATATTATCCCCTATGATATCCACATGGATCCTTCATGTTATAGCCTTGGACAGAAGGTATCTATTACCACCAATTGTTCGAGATATGTAGCGTTGAAAGGGTCCATTTTGATTTGACACAACTATAGTCAAAAAAACATTCCTATAGGGTGAGTTATTTTTTGTTTTTTGCGCTACAAGTTGTGCATAGACATCTTCCATGGATTTAAAAAGGTTCAACTTTTGTTTAGTGTCTCTAGCATGCCTAACAAATTCTAGAAGGAGGTCTCGAACAGTTCCCTTGTCCAAAAACCTCTTAAAGACTTGTTACTTATCTTCATCATTAAAGTTGTGGGCAACATCATGCAAGAGATTGCTAAGGTTGTCAACAATAATAATGCATTTTCTCCACCTTTTGTCTATGCGATTATCAATGGATATTAGTGCTACCAAAACATCTTGGGAGATTGATTTTTCCATGGCCATTGCACGTTGTCTTTCATGTTGAACCCTTTTCCTTTCATGATCCTTGGCATGCCTGCATGAACCCATGGATGGACAATCTTTGAATCCACGATGGAAACATTAAATCCAAATGTGATCATATGCAAACATTGTAGTACACAGACATGATTTGTAGAATATTAAATTGTAATCTAGGAAAAATGGAGTCGTCCATTACCAGGTTGTTGCAACAACTTCATTTATTGTTGCAACTTGTCGAACCTTTGTAGTTTCATGTCGAGTTTTTGTAATTGCAAGTCTTTGAACTTGGGACACTCTTGAATTCCTCTTATTGGCCATTATTTTAAACCATTATACAAATGAAGTCATTAGAAAAAATGAGTTACATTGCACATTGAATAACAAATAATTGCAAGTTTATGTGCATGAGAGATTGGGAACATAAGTAGAACAACATTCACATACACATTCTTTTGTTATCTCCATAGATGAATTTGTAGTTTATAGTTGATTCAAGTAAACACATATGCATAGGAAAGAGCCACTTGTGAACTCTAACCTCCTAATTTACAATTGTTTAAAGGAGTTAATTTGGAACCCTTGGTTGCTTAACATCCCCACAAAGGTCCAACAAAACATGGGAGTTGAAATACACACGATACTAATTTCAATGTAATAAGATAAGATAATCACCATGTAGAAGACTAGTTCTATGATTCCTAGGGTTCTATTCATGCTTGTAGTAAGCAATAATTGGAATAAAAAATGAAGCCATGTTTTCGGCTTCTACATAGATATTCAATTTCACAAAAAAAATCCAACCATTCTTAGAAATTATGTGATAGAACAACATATCCACATAACACTTAGAGCAAGGCAAAAAAAATGTTTACAAGGAGACTTAGTCTATAGTTGACAATTTGTTATAATACAAATTAAGATAGCCAACCATAACCAAGGAATGAGTAAGAAAAGAACCAATACATGTCTCTTTCCAACAATAATTGGAGCTTCCCCTTAGCACCATTTCCAAACTCCCAAGCAAACCACCTTCGCCCCATTAACAAACTGATCCTTTCTTTTCTCATTGGCTATTTGTTTTGCATTGTGACGCTTTGCATTTGAGACAAAGAGATGAGCTCTTGATTCTTCAAGATAGAAGAAGCGACCAAAGAGTCAACTACAAAAAGAAACAAGAACGCGTACATCATTAACACATTAAGTAAATAAGACATTGATGAAATTAATATTGAAAAGGAAATAAAGCAAAACAAATGAGATTCAGTAATGTGAAGAAGGCACATACCCTTTGAACACCCGTATCTATTGATGCCCAAGTTTAATCATCATCACGTTCTACAATTGCTTGATGTTATTATCTCTCACCCATTTGTTACATGCCTCATGATGTTACATTGTTAACTTGACTACATTGCCATTGCTAGGGCATTGGGAAAAGCTTGGAGGTGGCAGTAGAAAATCATGAACCTTCCAAGGCCCACCAACCCAAACCCCATGCCTTGCTCTTGCCCTACATTCCCGCGTTGTAATGTCAAATGCCTAACTAAAAACCCTCCATCCATCCAATAGTGACCATCAAGCCCTAATGCTCCATTTGACGGCTAAAATGTGGCAGCAACCTATTTGAATCTACTTGCCTAGATTGAAGGATACTTGTTACTTGCTTCTCTAGCCTTTTGACATTACACATGTGCACCCAAAAGTTGCTAGAATTTTGGAATAGTGGTCCTATGCACAATTGACCTCCATTATGCATCTTTTGTTATCAAAATTATTCAATCTACACAATTTGATCCCTCTCAAAAGTATGTTTTCATTGTAGCAAAAAATTGCATGCATAACATATTTTTTCTATGTGCATATAATTTGCATTTGTTATTTTAAACTTTGAATAACATGCTTTAAATAATTTTTAAATGAACCATATGCTTGGTTTCATAAATGGTTATTTATGCAAAAAGAAATGGTTACTTGTAGGCAAATGTGATAGTAGCGTAGTTTTGGAAAGCATGTAACAAGTAGATATTTCTTAAAGTTCATATTAAATCTCTAAACTCAGAAAACTTCTCCATCCCACATTTGATTGGCTCATATGATTTTAAAGTTCAATCTTAATAGTCATCTTTTACATAATTATGTTTTTTTGCTTTCGAAGACTACTTTTTTGGCATATTGTAGCATGCTTGGACCCCATTGGAATATATAGATGCCTGCCACAATAAAATAAATTGACTGTTTTTAGTCACATTCCAAATGCCTAGTAGCACAATGTTGGCCATGTTGTCTCATATGACATATGTAAGTCACAATATTTTATTTTGTACTACATGTGGATTTTGTTTGATTGTTTCTAGTCATTCTTACATTAATTTGACTACAAGTTTAGATCCATTAACTATTTTTAATCACAATAATAAAGTGTGTCTATACATGTAATCATAATGATTAAGTTTAGTCAAGTTGTTAGAAATACAATCATGTGGCATCATGTGACTAATTTCAATCACACCATTAGTAATGTGAATACAAGTGTGCTCCAAACAATCCATGTGTTCAGTTAGAATGTTCATTGTCACTAAAGTGAAAAAAACTTGATCATAATAGACATTGCTACATTTGTGGTTAGTTAAAAGAGACATGGTTAGTCATGTGGCCTTTTCAAATCTAATTACATAGTCATGTTAGTCAAATTCAAGTAGTGGAAAAGACATAATTTTATCGTAGTGGGATTTCAGTGACTATTTATTAAAAAAGATTCTAGGTGTATATTAAGAATATTCCATTTGTAAATTACAAAAAGTCATAAGAAAGTCCTTTTGATTCAAAAATATATTACATTATACTCTAATGTGAATGTGTTTTAAGAGTCTCTCCAAAATTATGTCATTTTCAAGTCCTTTAAAAATCATTTATGAGTTTTTTCAAGTAGTAAAAACATTGTAAAACATTAGTTACAGTGATGAATCAATGCTTTTGAGAATTCAAATTTCATTAAATTCATTTCAAATTATTACACATGTTTTACAATATATTAAGAACACTATCATCAAAATGTGTAAAAGAAATGTGTAATATTAATATAATTTTTGACACAAAAACATGAAAAACAAAACACTAACTGTTATAATTCGTATGGCTCCTATATTTGTGAATGTACCTTGTTATGATCACTTGGTTAAATTTTTTTCACTTTTCCAGTTTTAATGTGCAATGGAATGGAATTGATACAAGAATATTATTTCTTTTTCAATTCAAACCCAAAACTTCATTTGGCATAAGCTCTCACTTGCCCCACAAAATTTTCATTTTCTCCTTAAATGAAGACTATGCATCCATTATCTTCAAAGAAGGAATTAGCAAGGCCAAATCTGTAATTCTAGTATTTAGGCTTGAAAACATTCCATTCTAAAATGCTTTATGCATCTGAGCAACCAATAACAGGTTTGCCATTAGGGTAATCAACAAGTATCATGTTGATTGGATGGCTTTGCCTCTTCCCATTGACAAGATTTGAATGCCCATTAGAGACCTACACATTGAAAAACTTACATTATCATAACATCTAACAAGGAATGACAATAAGGAATATTGTGAGCATAAAAACCATATTGAGATTCCCTTGGTAAAAAAAAGAACATAGTTCCTTTAAAGGTGGTGAAAGAATGACTTTCTCCCAATTTGTATCACTAAAAATCTTGATGAAATGGATAGGGATAACCTTCATATAAAAGGTGGATTTTCTATAATGGGATATAAATGGGAGAGCAACATATGGGTGATCTTGTGCTTGCATGCCAACATGAAGTATGGGTTGTGGTTGGCCCATATGTGGAAAGTTGATTGGTGAAGATGGAACAAAAGTAATTAGATCTTCCAAAGGCTTCAAAGTAGCCTTGTTTGCTACACTTTTGTTTATTTTCTTCTTGCCTTTGGCCTTAGGCTTTGTAGCTTGAGAAACCACAACAACTTGTTCATCTACAATCTAAGCTACTTGTTTTGAATCATGAAATACAACAATGGGTAAATCAATTGGAGTTCCAATAGGCAATTACAATGCAAAGGTTTGGCAAGTTCGATACTCCAATTTAGAATGAGGAATAACTCATGTGGGAAAGTCCATATACTAGCATCCTCCATCCAAATGGGCATGAACATAATTTGAGATTATGGAAGGGGTGTACATGGAAGCATTGGAAGAAAATTTCCATGCCATAAAGAAAGGGGGATCTTTCTTCACATGACCTTGAGACATGAGAACAAATTTGATGTATTTGTAAGAAGAGGAAAAAGGAAAAATCCACTTAATGTACAAAGAGTGTTTTATATTTTACATGTTAATGCAAATAATGAGTAATGGAGACAAAGTACATTAACCTGAAGATGACTCCTTTTGTGGCGTTAGCTAATCATCCTAATCATTACCATGATAAGGAGGGTTTTCTTTGTCATTGAACTCTCAGAATAATGCATTTTGAAAATGGGCAAATCTCCACTTGTCAATTTATTCTCCCATGTTCTTTGATGCTCCATCTTCTACAACAATGTGATGGTCATCATGAACTTCATGATAGAAATGAAGTTGGTCAATACAAGCTTTTCGAAGTTGCACAATCAATAAATAATTTCCTAAGTTGGAAAGTTCAAGAAACCAATAGTGAAAAGGAAAAAGTTATGATTTTTTGAAATCAAACAAAATACTTGACTCCACACGTTTGTTGCATTAAAGGTCCAAGGCATCATTGCCTTTGAATGGTCTAGTGGGAAAATGATTTTCTTCTTTCATGTTTTTACCATTTTATATTTTGAGCCATTGGCATTTCTCCTTGGCATCAATTTTTGAAATGGCAACATTGTATAATTGATCTTGTGTCATTTTTGGATCAACATTCTTTGAGTAATGGATTTTGATTTGTTGAAGGAATTTAGGACCCAATTTAGGATCAACAATAGGTAGAAGCTTCACAAGTTTGTGTTGCAAAGCTTCTTTAGTTTTTGTAGCAACATTGGCCATTGCTTCTAGCCCAATTGCATTAAAATTATTTGAGTTTTCAAGTTTGTATAATTTTATAACATCTTGCTTGGCTTCCATAATCTCACACTACATGCAATAGAAATGTGAAATGATCAATTGACAACATAACTATTGTGAATTCAAAGGTGAAAGAAAATTATGTATGAAAATTTTGTACCTTGAACAATATTTCAGCAAAGGCTAGTTCTGTCAAAGAGTACTAAGTTTGGCCTTCTTCTTTGTTAATTGAGTCTACATATTGCTTATTCAACAACATGTCCTTGAATTCCTTAAGATCTATCATCCCTATCATGTTGACCTTAAAGATTGTATGAACAAACTTTTGAGTAACATGAGCCTTTTCATTGAACTTGAAAATGGAAAACAAATTATAAAACATTAAGAAGACCATGGAAGAATAAGTACTGACACAAAATTATGAAGTAAAAGAAATCAAGGTAAGAGATTACTTACATATTGATGTTATCCATAAGTGTCTTGAGACACCTTCTATTTTTGATCTCAACATTAAGGACCCATGTGGTTGGACACACATGCCATGTTTCATCAATAGGGTGCACTTGATTAATGTAAGGCAACCACACCTCAAGTTGATGATTGCCATCCCACACATGGAAAAACTTAGCCTTCAAGTGTGAAAGGGTTAGTTTTGTGTCTAGAAATGCTTCAAACTTGTCATTCACAAATCTCCATGTAGAGCTCCAAGACATCTCTTTCTCAATTGTGACATTTTCAATTTCATCATGAATGTTTTTAAAAGAAACATAGAAAACTTGAAAATTTGGATGATACCCAACATATAATTCCTTCCTCATGTTAATTATGTCAATTTGCGAGGTAGGGCTAACAACTTGCATTAGACCCATTTGACAAAAATGATGTCCATGATCCCATCTTCAATGAGGAGGTTATTAAAAAAAGTATGAACACTATCCACATTTTCACATTAGCAAGCTTGTCGAACATCAAAAGTGGGTGAAGGGGTTTCAAATATGTTTTCATTGATGTTGAACATATCATGGGACCAAGTTCCAGAACCACCTTTTTCTGAAATAGGGTCTAAAGAAATGCTTATATGGGGTGGTAATTGTCTAGTATCCTACAAAATGTAACAAAAAAAGTTCGAATTGAAAAATCACACCTTATGTTTTGCAGATGTCAGGGAAAAAAATATTAGATATAATTTTGCAAGTGATGAAATATGAATTAGAAATAAGATGGAAATCCCAAAGAAACAAACAAATGAATTTTTGCTTATGAAATTAAATAATGTCTCAGAAATGGTACTTTAAGAAAGTTATGAAAAGTAAACTAGATCCAATTTCACAAGTGAAATTATTAGATGCGTGAAACTACACAATATAATTCTACAAGTGAAACCACCATATTTGCAAAACTATTAGATCGAATTTCACTTGTTAAACCACTATGGGATTCAGTTTTGCAAGTGAAACATTAAGTCCATAGAAGTTTTGGATCTAATTTTGCAAGCAAAACATTAAGTTCATGAAACTTTTGGATTTGGTTTTGCAAGCAAAACAATAGGTCTAGGGAACTTTCGGATTTAGTTTCGCAAGCAAAACAATAGGTCCACATAATTTCCGAATCCAATTTTGCAAGCAAAACTACTAGCATGTCCACAAAACTTTCAAATCTAATGAAATTCATGAAACTAGTTTCGCTTGTGAAACCTAAGTTGAAAAGACATATTCATGGAAAGAAAGGAAAAGGAAAAAATGTCTTACATACCAATAGCTTTTGTTTTCGAATGGCCAAACCACTTTTCAAAGGCATCCTTTGCTTTTATCTGTTGTTTTGGAGTGGTGAAATACAATGATTGTTGATGCTTTTGTCGTTTCCTTGGGGCATCTAGAGTTCCACAACAACCTGAAGTAGGTTAAAAAAATATCAAGGAAGTGAGGCAAGAAGAAATTGGGAAGAAGGGGCTAAACATAGTGGTTTACAACTTGAATAAGGGTTTAGGGTTTTAGGGTTTCAAATGGGTTGTTCGAATTTTTGCAAAAATATACAACAAAATTTCAAAAGTTTGTTTCATAGGTATTACAAATTGATATTTTGTTGTTTAAATTTGTGCCGAAATGCAATTAATGGATGATTTCGATTTGTGAAATAATTTTGGCCATTAAATCATTTTTTTTTCCGATTGTGTATATCTTATATAATCATGGACTGTTATGATTACAATGACAAGAATGCCAAAATGGGGGGGGAAATCAATATGAAATTAGATTTCAGATGTGGGTTGTATTTTTTTATAAATTGCACATATATTACATAGTGATAAATCATGAAGGCTTGAAAAACAAGATGCCAAACACAAAAAATGAAATGAAGTAAAAAATCAAATTTCAGATTTGGGTTAAAGTTTGTTTTATATTATACACATATTATGTAGGCACAAGGACCATTATAATTTTAAATATAAGAATGCCAAAATGGATGCAATGAAGTGAAAAATTAGATTTCAGATTTGGGTTAAAGTTTGTTTTATATTGTACACATATTAGGTAGGCATGAAAACCATAATTTTAAAGACAAGAATGTTGAAATGGATAAAATGAAATAAAAAATCAGATTTCAGATTTGGGTTAAATTTTGCTTTATGTTGTACACATATTAAGTAGGCACAAAGACCATTATAATTTTAAAGACAAGAATGTTGAAATGGATGAAATCATCGAGCAAAAAATCAGATTTTAGATTTGGGTTAAAATTTGCTATACATTATACACATATTAGGGAGGCACAAGGACCATTATAATTTTAAAGGTCCAAGAATGCCAAAATGGAAGAATTTTTGTTTTAAAATCAGATTTTAGATTTGGTTTATATTTTGTTTTAGATTCCTCATATATTATATATGCATGGACCATTATGATTTTTTAAAAAAAGAATGCCAAAATGGGCAAAATAAATAAACAAATTAAAAAAATCAGATTTCACATTTTGTTTTAGATTGCATATATATTATATAGGCATAGAAGATTATGATTTTAGAGACAATAATGCTAAAAGAGAAATTAAAAAAAGAAGAAATTAGGTTTCAAATTTGGCCAATTTGGCCTTTTAAAGGCCTTGGCTTTAGGCTTTGCCCTTTGCCCCCCTTATCCCCCAACCTACATGCCTTAGGCTTTTCTTAAGATGGATTTGAACTCATGACCTCTTTGGGGGGAAGAGGAAGCCACTTTATCACAAATGTAACAATAACATCCACTTTGCTAACATTTTGGGATTAATAGATTAAATATGGATGAATGTAGATGAATGTAATGGATCATGAAAGATGAAATAATACTACCCCATGAGCCTATGTTTATCTCATGGCTCATAGCTCATGACTTAGTTGCATTTGATTCCAAAAGTTCACAAAACTTCAGTCCAACTTACACTCATGTTTCAACATTGAAGGAGAAGCAAACACTAGACCAGTACCAATACCAAGAGAACTTGTGGCAATGACAATTGGGAGTCTAATATTAGGGTCCTAGTAGAAACCCTAAAAATGAACATCAAACTAGTTTAGAGTTTGATCCTTGGTAGTTTTAGCTGTTGGGCTTTATTTTGTCAATTTTAGGGTTAGTGGGGGGCAACTAATTTTATAACTTTTTGACATTTAATGGTATTAATATATTCAGTGGTCAACTTAACTAGGTGCTATGAAGGTTCACAAATGTCCACAAGATGGAAGAAATTTAGTGAATGACATGAGCTTGTTTAACATTAGTGCATACTAATCCTAAAACTACAATCAAACCTAGTGTTAAGCTCCATACTATTAAGCAAGCTAACATTTAGATAATATTAGGTGAAAGAAGTATGACCTATGTTAGGTAACTTTGACTTAAAAGTAAATCAACTTTTCTCTTATTTACAAAAACCGGGAAAAACCAATTTGTCTACCATTGATTTAAAACCCCATTATATCTTTCATATGAGATGTTAGTTAACATTGTGCTTTTATTTCAAAATATCTATTATTTTTGCAAATTTGATGTTAGATTAACATTCATTTAATTTTGACTTAACAACTACTTTAACATTAGATGTCACCTCAGATTCCACTTAGGACTTGATGTTAATTATAACATTCTGGAGCTGAATGCAACAAAAGACTTGAATTGGAACTTTTTTCACATTTGAAAAAAAAACTTTCTAAGGTACAATGAGTGTGTTTAAAGGCTTGGGGTTTCATTCAAGGGTACAATATAAAAAATGTGTGACTAACATGTGAAGTATTAGGTTAACCTTTGATCTTTCTATTTTCTTTCATGGTTTTTTCTAATTTTTTATTTCTCTTCTTCTTCCTTTTCTAGCTTTTTCACATTTTTCATTTTTGTCTTTCACCACAATCACCTTTTTTTTGGTGCTCTTGTTTTTGGAATGGGAATTGGTTTAAGGATCTCTTGTAAATCCAAATCCCCTCCCCTTGGGAAAATCGACATTTCAACTTTTCATTTTCTACCCCACCTTCTAATTCACTTTCATTTTGTGCACTTGGAATGGTTGAAAATACATTCCTTTTAGCAACCACTTTGTAAGGTTCCACAAAACTAGTCATGTCAACTTTATAATTGGTCCAAAATGAGGAGGTTGGTGTGCTTTCAACAATGTCCTTAATCCATAACATGTTTTCCATTTTCATAAAATTTAAACAACAAGGGTGTAAGAAAAATAATGAAAAAAAAAAGAACAACATTGGACCCTAGCTTACACCTTGGTTCTCCAAACCATGAACTCTCCTGTAAGCTTCTTTTTTGTTTGGACCAATTGGTTTTCCTTCCAAAATGATGCCATGTAAGCTAAATCACAATTTGATTTGTCTTGGTCCTAGACCCTCATCTAAAGGCATTGGGACCACTTTAAAGGTATTGACTAATAGGAATGTTTGATTTCATTGGACCCTGTTCTTGGGACCCTTGTTTAAAGTAGCCTTAAGTGTGATTGTAGCATAAGTTGATGATTTGATTACGTATTTGTGAATTTTCAAATTCTACCATTATTTGATTACTACAATAATCTTTACACACCAAGGTAAGATTCTATTTTCTGACAAGGTGAACAAATGGTGTGCAAATCAACAAATATTATTATGAAAAATGACAACTACATGACACTAGTAGAAATCAGTCAAAATGTAACGATTCAATTTACAACTACATGCGACTTATAGTCGTTTGCGACTAGATTTGAGAATATTTGCAACTACAAGACCAACTTTCAACTATTTTGGTCATTTTCACAACTATGATGCAACTATTAGAAATTTCAT
>Ga0209611_10000318_pt1 | contig 66606 bp, 55 predicted proteins | sample S1TSphgellanicum_3_FD_187693 | JGI IMG/M metagenome (GOLD analysis project Ga0209611, IMG submission 187693) | Host-associated microbial communities from peat moss isolated from Minnesota, USA - S1T2_Fc - Sphagnum magellanicum MG (SPAdes) (version 2) | ecosystem: Host-associated > Plants > Peat...
AAAAATATTTTCCGGTTCTTCGAATGACAAATTTTTTCCATCCGTTGGTTGTGAGGCATTTCAAAAAATGGAACGCCCACCCCTCGATAGTGGTGGGTACCTATCATTAGGGGAAAAAAAAAAAAGTTTTGAAAATTTTATAAAAAAGAATCGGAGCCGGTCAATCTTTACACTATATAGGCTTTTAACGGAATCAGGCCCATACTCAGCTCCACCACGAGTGGGCCAATACCCTAAGTACCTTTGGCCAATTCGACACTAATTATATTATTTTCAGAATTGTTGAAATTTTTTTTAAAATATTTCTTCCAAATCAAAAAAAAATATTGTGAAGGATAATAGTGAATATTTAAAATTATTCCATTTTTTGGAAAATATTTTTTAAATAAATAAATAATTAATTATTCTATGGACATGTGTTGAAATGGCCAAGGTACTACTACGGTATTCCAATAAAGCCCAAGCCCGTGCGTGTGTGGGCACGCCAGTTTTTACCCTTTGCTAAAAAGATGTTTTTTTATCACCGAAAGGTGAAAAAGGCAATCCATTCACCTACCTACCTACCTTTTAAACGCGTAAAAAGGGCAAACGGAAAAGGTAAAAAATATTATTTATTTATTTATTTATTTAGTTATAAAATTTGTTTAGAATATTTTTTAAATACTTTTTTTTAAAAAAGTAAACAAATGACAGTGAGAAAATACATACGGTACCGGCTTCACCGGCTGGCTACCAACCGGCTTTCCCGGTTGCTCCTTCCCCGGCGCGCAAGCTCACGCGCGCACGCACTACGCACAGTGAGGAGCTTTTCGGTCGCGCGCTGCTGCGAAGCTCCGCTCCGCTGTTGGTTGGCGCGCACGCGGGGAGCCCAGCAAAGCTTCCTACTTCCCAACTGCGCGCACACGAATTTCAGTTCTCTTGCAGTGGAGATTCTGAAGCTGGTGCTGTTGATGCGGTTTTTGGGTTTCTTGTATTTTGTTTTTTGGTTCCAATTAGAAGAAGTTGCAGCAAGAAGCATCTGGAGTACTTCATCCCCTTCTTGACATCCCCATATTCTCTCCCTCCTTCTTGTCCCTCATGTGATCTCTAGTGATTATAGCTCTGTCTCTCTGTGGTAGTACCATGGGTGTTCTGGTGAAAGAGAAGCTTCAATTGCAGCAGCAGCAACAACAAGCGGGAGGATCAGTCATGTTGAAGGATCAGGCGCAGTGTCGAAGAGGAGGAAGAGGAGAAGGAGGAGTTGGGTTGACGACGTTTGTGCAATTGGAGCTGGCAGGAGAGCCACCACTTCCTTGCGGTTGGGAGAAATGTCTGGACTTGCAGGTGTGTATGGGTGCGTGTGTGTTCGTTGCAGTGTATTGGATCAGTTTCCAACATGTTTGTTGGAAACTTGGTGTTCTTTTCATGTGGCTGATTTTTTCTTTTTCTTTTTTTTGGTGCTCTTGTTGTTGGAGGATTGTTGCATCATGCATGGTTTCAAGTATGCAGCAATCTGGTTTAGGATCTCAAATCATGAGCTCGACGCGCTGAAGTTGTGATTCTGTACTGTTTGTTGCAATTTTGGGTTTTGTTTTGCAGTCTGGTCTCATCTACTTCAAAGATTGGAACACAGGGACGCAAGTGTATAGCGACCCCCGGCGACAGTATTGTAATCTGCGTCCGGTGCTCATGAATCCTCGCAATAGAGTCGGACATGATCTCCGCGTCGATGAAGACCATGACGACTCCTTGAACTTGTCTCTGAATCCCCCGGGCGCCAATTGTTTGCAGCAGCAACAGCAGAGCAAGGGATCAACTTTGTCGTTGACCAACTGCTTGTCAACCTCTCTCGCTCTTCATCACTCCCATGAGCTATCACGACGTCGACGTTCAGATTCTTCATCATCACCGGCAGAATCAAGCTCTCCTGCAGCAGCAGCAACTGGGCCACTCATGTCTTCAGAGCCTGAGGCTGCTACTTCGTCCTGCAAGCGATCAATATCGACAACATTAGGATCACAGTGTTCCTCAGAGTGTTTGACTTCTCCCTCAACAACAATGCTCCACCAAGGTACTTCATATGTACACCCACTTCCCAATTCAGGAAGTTCTTGTTCCTTTGGCTTGCTCCCGAAAAATAGTTGCAGTTCTTCTTGTGATCAGATCATTCACGAGCTCTCAATTATTTTCTTTTCTCTCTCTCTCTCTCTCTCTCTCTCTCTCTCTCTCTCTCTTTTCAAAGATGATGAGGAGGAAGTTCAGCAGCCGAGGTCAAGATCTAGGCTGGAGCCAGCAGCAGTACACACTCTTGCAACTGAGCCAGTTCTGCTGCAAGTTCAGCCTGAGGCCTGCAAGGAGGAAGAGGCGGATGCTGGTGTAATTATGGTGGCAGTAGGATGCAAGAGTTGTATGATGTACATCATGCTACCAAAGCTGCATCCAAGTTGCCCAAAGTGTGGCAACTCTGATTCTCTCTTAGATTTTGCAAGCTCTCTTGCAATGCCCAAGAAACAACGAGTACAAAAGTTCAATTGGGTAAAATAAAATGATGACCTTGTAACATTCCTAGTGGTACCACCTAGAGATGGGTTTGCCAGGCACTTAGTTGCTAGAAGTGTATTGCTAGTCCTGCATCATGAAGCTCATGGTCAAAGTTCACAAGCATATTATCTTGGTGATGCCCAGTATGGATCTCATCACACTTGAGATGATCACTCGACACATGTAGATCACCTCTCTCTCTCTCTCTCACACACACACACAAATTTGCAGCTCCTTCAAATCAAACCCAGGCTCTCCGGCTGATCTTCCAGTCTTTCAAATATGGCACACACTTTACAGCAAAATCTGCAATGGGTCTTGAAGATCAAGCTGGATCCATTGACCAAAACAACATCTTGATCCTCAAGGTTTCATAATCTTCAAGACTAGAGTACTTGGAGCTGCCCAATTTCATTTTTCTTTACTTTTTGTTGCTTCCACAAATCTCCACCTTTTAGAAAAACACACACACAACAGAAGAAGCATGTAACATCTTTTTTTGCAAAAGATTCCAAAACTTCTTGAGATGTCTAGCAAATTGAGAAGGGTGTCACAAAGATTAGATTTCTAGCAAGCTCAAGAGAGAGAGAGAGATCTAATTAGGGTGACACTAGAGAGATTTTTTAGGGATCATTGTTGTTAGACCATATGAATAATAAGATCTGTTTCTAAAGGCCAAAGGCAATAGATGGGTTAAATGTGATTTTTGCTTGCAAGAAGAAGTTTGGGCTTTGTGTTAGAATCCTACTCTTCTTCTTCTTCTTCTTCCTCAAGAAGGAGGGATTGTTTGCTTGATAATTATTGTATGATTCATTTGTTTCTCTCCCTCTTGCTCTCTACTTTACCATGGTTGACATCCTCTCACAATTTCAATAAGGAAACAATCTCATTGGTCACAAAGGTTTTTTTTTTTTTTTTATAAATTTTTAAACACCTTGGCTCAAGCCCGATTCCTCTTGTATGTCAACATTTTATCAAGTTACTTGTTTGTAAAGTCATTTTTTGATTTGGAGACCTATTTGTGATAACTTTTGAAACTATGTAGTACTTGATTGAGTTAAAGGGTAGTTAAGTATCTCAATTGCATTGTGGTGAGGTGAAGTTCACCTCCTTTCTATTAAAAAGTAAGTCAGAGTTAGAAGTTGATGGTAAAATTTGTAGTAACTTGTGTGATCCTAAGGTTGGATGGAGAACGATTGTTGTTGTAAATTGGTGTTTTACTCATCTCTATTTTCCCATCATTCCATTTGCAATTTTGAAAACTTCCAAGAACGATTATATATATATATATATATTTGTGCATAATTGTCTACACTAATACTATGACGCTTGTTTTGTATACACACATGGTCACACACACAAAACGAACGAGTTCACAATAATACATACAAGTAATAATAATATGAGTGGAATTTTGTGTGTACTTTTCAATAATCAAAGTCTGACTAGGCCATCTTCTTCCATCATCTCATCTTGGCTCAAAAGTTACTTGTCAAGACTCTCTTTCTTTCTCTCTCTCTCTCTCCAGTTCACTAATAGGTAGGTACCACCCCCCCTTTCTTTCAAGTGAATTAAATTTGACATTGACTTAAATAATGATGGAATATTGGAAACCATATGAAAACATAAGAAAAAAATAAAATAGTTGATCAACACTAGTAGTAGTGCACACCAACACCATCACAAAGCCCAAAGAGGTAGGTAGGTACCTACCTCATTTCTCTCAACTGAATTTCTTTATTGGAAAAAAAAAAAAAAAATGGAATTTTGTACGTGAAGTCAATGATTCTATGCATGGATGGGCCTTTTGATGTTTATTTAACACTACTTGAAAGCTTCTTACATGAAAGCTTCATTACCTCAAACTAGGTATCTCCCCCCCCCCATTTCAGCTCATAAGAAGTGGAAGAAAGATGGAAAGTTTGTTTTCAAACCATGCAAGTGCGACAAAGTGCAACTCGACCCATTTTTTTACAAACCTCCTTTGGAAAGAGGACAATTTTCTAACTACCTTATTAAATAGGAGGCAACAATAGTCATTCAGATCTCCAAACCCTTCCCCCACCACCACAACTACCTTATAAACTCTCAAAACCAACCCAAATTGACATTAAATGTTTTTTTTTTTTTTTTCATACCCAGTTTTGGCAAAACTAGGGCCCAGTAAACCTCAATATTGTGAAACCTTTACAAAATAACTCTAACACTTAGTACTCTAATTTATTAAGAATTATTACTCAAACTGAAACATTGAAATGCTTTTTACTTTCTTAAGGAAAGTTGATTGAATCAATCGCCCCCCCCAAATCAAATTGTCGTAGCTTCAAGTGAACCCCATCCCATCCATTTGGAATGTAGTCAAATTGGACAATTCAATAAAATCATCAAGTGAACTCCATCCCATCCATTTGGAATGTAGTCAAATTGGACAATTCAATAAAATCATCAAGTGAACCCCATCCCATCCATTTGGAATGTAGTCAAATTGGACAATTCAATAAAATCATCGGTACTCAACTTACTTGTAAAGTATTTATTTTTCAACTAACCTTTAAGGATTGGCTCTCTTAGAATTGTTGATTGAACAATCAAAATACTACTACCCTAAGTACCTTGGCCAATTCGACACTAATTCTATTATTATTTTCAGAAATGTTGAAATTTGCAAAAAATTAATTTTTTCCAAATCAAAAAATATTGTGAAGGATAATCCTGAATATTTAGGAATATTTGTTGAAATGAATTTTTCAAAATTAATTAATTATTCGATAAACGGACATGTGTTGAAATGGCCAAGGTACTATGGTACTACCATGGATGTTACCCATAATTGTTCTTAAATAATAGGAGATAACTTAAGCCTGGGAATTTCTTTTGCATTTGTTGGGCAAAAGAAGGGGCAACGTGAATAATAAACCCTAAACCCTAAACTTATTAACCCAGATCAAAACCACGGGTTGACTACCATTTAGCCTTGGTTCTAGTCACCTGAATTAGGGGGGTCAAGTAGGGATGGGTAGAGGGCCAAAATTGTCTTTCTTCCTAGCAAAATGGCTTAACATTTTGCCACTTGGGTAAAATTTTAGGCTTTTTGAACACAAAAAGCCCCAAAGCTTTTAAATAAAAATCACCTAATTAATATATTACTTTCTAATAGGATACCTAACAACATAGAAGGATGCTTTTATTTATTTATTTATTTATTTAAATTCTCAATCTTTTTTTATGGTTAAGAATATTTTCTTGGCTAAATCTTTTTGTGGATGATTGTCTATTTAGGTTGGATCACAAACTTGGGAAAATAAGTAAAGGAAAAAAAAAATTTGCTCTCCCGGACGGAGGACCATAGTCACCACACGGGTAACACTACTTGGTCAAAGGGAGTGTAATCCGTAAACCATTGGGTTAAGAACGGTGACCCACAATGACGTCTCCTTTAGGTGAGCTCTTAATTAAACCGATTGAAATCTTGTGTTCGAGATGGTACAAAGTTGTGGTTCATTGCCAACTAACTCATAACAACGGGTTTTCGATGGATGGTGCACCGGTGGGTTGTTGGGTCACATAATCCCGGGCATAATCCCTTGACCCACCCACACTCCTCATGAAAAGCCTACTCGGCTTCGGGGAGTTGGCACCGTTACAATAATAACAATCTGAAAATTAAATTAATTCACAATTGCTCTCTCACCAAATTCCTTCAAGGATTGACTTTAAATTTCCTTTTTTTCTCCTTTTTTTTTCCTTTTATAATTTTAATACCCTTTTTTCTTACATAGTTTTGATACCCATTTTTCTTATATAATTTTAATACCCAATTTTTCTTACATAATTTTAATGCCCATTTTTTCTTACATAATTTTAATACCCATTTTCTCTTACACAATTTTAATACCCATTTTTTCTTACATAATTTTAATACCCATTTTTTCCTTATATGATTTTAATACCTTTTTTCTTATATAATATTTAAAGCCAGTTTTTTTCTTATATAATTATAATAACCATTTTTTTCTTACATAATATTAATACCCATTTTTTCCTTACATAATTATAATACCCTTTTTTCTTACATAATTATAATGCCCATTTTTTTCTCATATAATTATAATACCTTTTTAAAAAAATAATCTTAAAAGCAAGTTTTTTTTTTTCCTCATATAATTTTCATACCCAGTTTTCACTAGCAGCTTTGGGTACTTATTGGTCAAGAGAGTTGCGAAATTGAATCTTTTTCCACTATTGGAACTTGGGACTCTTTTGATTTCATTCTCTTGGCACCACATCATTGAACTCTTGGTGTAGTAGACATGCAATTCTTTTTGTTTTCATTAAATTATCAATCAATTATGAAAGTGGGAAAATGATTTTTTTTAATTTTTTAATTTTGCAATTTGGGAACACGGGTTACCTATGAAAATAAATTTTGGAAGAGACAAAGAGAAAAAAGCAAACAAGAGATGACGGAAAAACAAAGGAAGAAATGAAGACCACAACTACTTTTTAATGCAAACTTATTCTATCAAGGGGATATGTAGGTACTAGCTTCATTGTTTGCAATATGGAAGGAATCGGTGGGGAAGGAAGGAATGTGTCAAGCCTAATAGGGAAAGATGTCATTGTTGTTGTTTGGCCAAGATTTCGTGTGTGTGAAGTGGAATTTTCGAAAAAGCTTTCTTGTTCATATGAGAGTTTGTTCATTGTCCCCATAATTCACTTCCAATCAAAAGAGTTGGTATTACCAAAGTTCCAAAAACCCATCATTTCCAACTTGAAGTTCATAATACTTATCTACCCTTATTATACCATGGCCATTTGAGCCTTATTCCATACTTGCAATCTCGTTTGGATTCCAATAAAAACTCGACACACATGGTTAAGAAGTTAATCCCCAAGTATGTGTATGTATTCCATGGCAACTTCAACTATGTATTCATTGAAATCAACTTTGGCATTTACATACAATTACTTTGTTTGGTTGTTTCAGAACTACATAGTTTCATGTTCGGTGATTTACTTTGATGTTCAAAGTCTTTCACAAAATTCTTCCACCATGGAGAACTTACATATCCAATGTAGGGAACGAATAAACCACAAGGACGACAAGTTCAAGGTGATCATGGTCCTTGGTGCCCTAATTACCACGATTATGACCAATTGTACTTAATGTTGTTATTCCCTTGTTTTGTGTTGCATTTTAATTTGTTTTTCCCTAGTTTTGTTTTGAATAAAATATGGAAGTATCAAAACCATAGAAAATGAAATTCATTTTTTGAATCATATCATGTAAAGTTTTCAACTAACCTAGATACCCTAATACCTTGGCCAATTCAACACTAATTATATTATTTTCGAAAATTTTGAAATTTTCAAAAATTATTTCTTCCAAATCAAAAAATATCAGGAAGGATAATAATGAATATTTTGAAATATTTCATTTGTTGAAATGAAAATTTCAAAATTAATTAATTAATTATTCAAGAGACATGTGTTGAAATGACCAAGGTGTTATGGTAATCTTTCACAAAACATAACAATCTCTCAAGGGAGGAGCACAATATACCTACCCAACCGCAACTTCCCACCTAGAGGTTCAAGGTGGAAGGCACCAATAGCAATGCCTTCCCCTATAGAGAGAATATGTTGGTTAGTGGTGTGTGCAAGTAATAAGGAACAATCAAAAAAAGTTATTAGCAAATGATTGCTAAATTGAATTGCTTCCTTTTATCCTTAGCTAGTCTAACTCTTCGAAAATATTGTCACATTGAAACACTTGCCTACTAGTCCATTTCATGTTTCAATATCATTTAACATTAAATTGCTTGTTAGATGACCTTTTCATATTCCCTAATTGAAACATTAAAACATTGCTTTAGCTTAAACATGCAATTTACTTTATAAAGTTGATTATTATTTTCTTTTGGCAATATTAGATTGAAGGGCTAGATGGCAAGCAACGAACAACCAAAGGAAGTTGTTGGTACTAGATGATAAAACATTTTGAAACACCAAAAGGTAACAACGAATGCATTATTTATCCATAGCATTGCATGATGGTTTGTTATTAAAAAAATACTATTGTTTGAAGCACATTGACACATTAAAACACATGAATCCACAAGCACCCACAACCTAATATTGAAATAGAGCTAAAAGAAAACATACCCAACCATGCAAATCCAAAAGTTCACAAAGCACCATACAAGATTGCTTGCATAGAGAAAACACTAATTATGTGACATTAAAACATAGCCCAATATTAGTGAGTATAGAATTAATAGATAGAACCCCATGTAAGAACATTGTGACTCACTACATGGATACTAAAATAGACATCAACAATACATAATTTGAAGACAAAATGCAAAATGTCAAGAAAACAAAACCTAACATAACAATGAACTAGAACAATAGGTTAGCTCTAAAGCATTAAAACACAACCAAACAATACTTTGGAACAGAATTCACAATTTCTTCTAACTTTCATGCTTATTAAACATCCCCATTTCTTGTGGCTCCTCCCATCAAGGATAACATGACTAGTGTTTAATGATTGTGCTATGAAAACTCAAGGTGCAATGTCCTTAATATATTTTATGAGGTCATTTGGACCATATTAACATGATTGTTAGTTGAACATAGTTTAACATCAGGAATTATCATAATGTTGGCATAACGCATGCCATTGTTGTAAGAGGGTGGTTAAAGGTTTCACAATAATGTAATTTGATGTAACACTTGGGAATTGTATAAAAGGATACTCAATGTAGTGTTTCAAATGAACCTAGAAACTTCTAAAGCTCTATTAATGGACTCAATTCTTGCAATGTGTCCATTGATGCGAACATAATATTTTCCACAAAATAAAATTGGTTCTCCCCATTTCTTCCCCCTAATCTATCATGATATCATGGGAAGTAAAAGGTCCAACCTAGATTGAGTTTGATTCGATTATGAATCATGCAAAATTACAACTGCTTTTGTTGAGAGTTGTGACATGTATATTGGAGTTGCTAATAATTTCAAGATTGACCTATGTTCTTCATCAATGTGGTAGTGTCTTTTTTCCCTACAAAAGCAAAATGTGAACTTTGGGGTGAATTTTTTTTGTGTCATTTATTTAAACATTATAATCTTCTAATGAATAATGGATCTCCTTTAGAAAGTGTCCCAAGTATGCACACCCTATTCATAACTTGTTTTTTACAATTCACATTACACAAATTTCTAATCAAAGAAATCATGGATTGAAATGTGTCGCCTGAAGAAGGGGGAAAAAAAAAAAAGGTAAAATCGAATCAAAGAGATGTTCACCACAAAAATTATGTCAACAACATCATCGTAGATCTAATCAAACACATAACCCTTTTGGATTTTGAGAACACGACACTAAAATTTGTTGGAAGAATCAAAATTGACCACCAATACCTCCCCACTCACAAAAAACCTCTAGATCTTAGACCTCGCCCAATACCTAGATTATTCTTCATTGATTACATTATATAAATCTCAAATGGGGAAGATCTTTTTGTGGGCAACCAATACAATAAATACATTATATATCCTTTGCACATGGGTCAAGATAACGACAATGGGTTTAGGGTTTGATGCAAGAATTTCAAAATTTATGCCCAATAGAGCCAATATAACCGGATGTTGACATCCAACTCAAGTAATCCTTGTACATCTTTCCTCAACCCAAATGAGATGTTGGAATTTACTACATTGATTGTCTATCAAAGGTTGTTGCAACAACCATGAGCTAGTTTTTAGGTTGTCAAACTAATTGACCAACAAGAAGACTCCCATGATACAAATTGTCTTAAGGGACTTGAATAATTTGTTAGTGAGAACATGCAACGATGGTGATGATTACAACACATTCATTATCAATACCGAGATCATGATTTACAACTAAATTGATGGCAATACGGTTGCTCAAATCATCCATGATAGGCTCAACATGGTTTAACGAATTATCACTCCCATCTAATTCCACATTGAGACGAGGTTGCAGCTCCAAATTCAAGGCATCAAGCGCATTTTTCGTGCTCAATTCAGAACCTTCACTTGAACTTGTAACATGATCATCCTGATCTTCAACTTCCATTTCAAGAGGAGGCGGCACCTCCAATCTCAAGGATTGAAGTGCATGTTCAGTGCTCAAATCAAAGCCTTCAATTAAACTAGTAACGTGTTCATCCTGATCTTCAGTTTCCACATCAAGAGGAGGTAGCAGCTCCAATTTCAAGGCATGAAGTGCATGTTCAATGTTCGAATTAGAACCTTCACTTAAACTAATAACATGATCATCCCGATCTTCAGCTACCACATCAAGATGAGGCGCCAGCTCCAACCTCAAGGCATGAAACACAAACTCTGTGCTCAAATTAGAGTTTTCGCTTAAACTAGTAACATGATCATTCTGATCTTCTTCCACATTAAGAGGAGGTGGTTCCAATCTCAAGGCAAGCACAGATTCGGTGCTCAAATCAAAGCCTTCACTTAAACTAGTAACATGATCATTCTGATCATCTTCTACATCAAGAGGAGGAGGTTGCTCCAATCTCAAGGCAAGTGTAGATTTGGCACTCAAATCAAAGCCTTCACTTAAATTCATGGTAACATGATCCTGATCTTCTTTGACCAAGTCATGAAGAGGAGGTGAAAATCTCAAGGTAAACATAGTTTCAACATTCAAATCATCACCAAATCCTTTGCTCAAGGTAATAGCAGTAGGCTCACCCCATGAATCTTCTTCCGAGTCTTGAGCACTTGGCTCCAATCTCAAGGTAAGCAGAGGTTCAACATTCAGATCATTACCCAAACCTCCATTTAATAAGCTTATTGTTGGCTTAATGCTTTGATCTTTGCCTGGGCTGTCAAGATCAGGATGCTTGAAACTCAATGTAAGCATCGGTTCAACACTCAAGTCATTACCAAAACCTTCGCTTAAGCTAATAGCAGGTTCATTGCGCAAGTCGATCGTAGTCTCATTGCTCAAATTCATACTATGTTCTACACCCAAGTCAATTCCATAGTCAAAGCCTTTTCCATCCTCTTTGATTGATGCCCATGGATTTTTTTCACCTCCACCTGCAATGAACCAATTCAAGGACCCATCAATCTCAGCATCTTGACCATAGGTGCCTGTGGCGCTAGCACTCTTGGAATTGCCACTGCAATTGACCATGAAGTCCTCGGCCTTGAGGTCAAGTAGATCTGCTTGACCAGAATCAACCTGTGGTACAACATTGTCATCATCAGAGTCATATGCATCGGACTCTGTTTTGCTAGGAGTTGCTTCCACTGTTTGCCCAGGTCTTTTCTCAATCACAAAATGGTCAATAATGCGCACATTGCAGTTCCTCTCACGGTAGAGTCCCACTGGTGTCCATTGACTTGGAAACTCCCGATCATGTGAGGCTACTTCTTGTTGACATGCTTGCTCAGCCTCCCAATGCGGATCCAATGCCCATTCCTTTGGCACCTGTGTTAATTCCCCCTTTCACAAACATGCATAGGCTCACAACTAACTCATTCTCTTCCTGATTCCAGAAACATAGTTATTAATATGCATCTTGGCATAAGAGTTAAGACTACAAATGAAAATACCCAAACCTCAACCTATGGAATTTGTGTTGCCAACAAACAAACCTTGTCAATAGCAAGAGTGAAGATTTGTAAGTCTCCACCCATGGTAATGTGGCAGCGTGAGAAAGACTTGAAATTGGCGATGCGGAGGGACGAGAACGCTTCGTCAAAATGCAAGTGGAACCAGTTGATGCAAGTATATAAGTAGCTGCCAAACACTAATGACACCACAGGACAAGATAATATCCAGTAATACAGAAATACCGAGCAATAATATGCCAACACAAATCCTCGAGGTAGAGAATTCATCCCATTTTTGCAGACACTGCTTCTCGTCACTGCCATTACCTGGGCTCAAAACCAACCAGCATTCAAGCATTGCTGATCAAAACCTTGTCACAATTTTTCTGCTCCTCTTTAGATTACAATGAAATGGGTTAAAACCCAATGTCAAGTAGTAAGCTCATGTCTTGCAAAGGCTTGAAAAAAGAACAGACTTGCCTTGGAAAGGTTTTGAGGAGAGAGGGACTCAAATGTGTACATTCTTCACACACGTGATCAAAAGCACTGAGATGTGTACAAACCTTTGGCACATCAAAAGGATCAACATGTGTACACACCTCAGGCACATCGAATGCTGCCATAAGATACTTGATGCAAGCAGGGTAAAGCCCAAAACTCCAATATTCGATACGAGCTTTTAGACCAGTTGGGTCAGGAAAATGTTGGCCTTCCTTTGAATTGTACCATTGGTACAAAGAGTGATAACCTGCCACAAAAATGATAAATCTTGAGTACACGAGCACAACAATGGCCCCACATGTGAACAAATAGAAGGGTCCTTTGTTCTCAAATGTGCCTGTGAGCTCTGTGATTCATGAGAGCAATGTTGACACATAGTGGTGAGACCAGAAATTGTACCAGTATTACCCAAAAGGTTGTGGCGTACACATGTTTCCACACAAATCTCGAGCAACAACATGAGAATCATGGCAGCAGTGAGATGTGCACTGACATGCAAAAACCCAATAACAATGCGCTTGCGACGGGAGACTTTTACAGGTACAAACAAGATTGCCAACATCAGTAACACCAATGTCACCACCACAGACACATAGCTATGGCCCAACATTTGTACAAACGCCTGTCCCATGGTGACCCAGAATGCTTTCATATGTCCTTCCATTGTCACATCGTGTAGCACACCATCCAATTCACACTGGCCCCAACACCCATCAGCATTCAAGCCTCAAATTTACTCAAGAATAATATTAGACCCAGTGGGCCAGGATCATAACAAATGTGAGGGGTAGTACTAGTGCAAACATGTCACCTGCGGAAACATGGAAAAGACGAGAATGAAATACATCAAGCCTCCAATAACATCAAACCGCCAATTCTTCCTCCTGAACTTCAGTATGTTACCCCATGCAATCTGCACATGGAAAACAATGCTGCAAGGCTTTTAAGCATTCATAAAATGCCATGTAAATTTCTTCAAGAAACATGTGATGTTGGTACCTATTGTACAAACACAAGGCACAGAGCAGGATACCTTCCGAGAATCCTGCATTGAGGGGTAAGCAGCCAGAGTGTCATAGCAACTGCCTTGAAATTGGCGAAAACCTGCAAAGACGTGTGTTGGGTGGAGGAAGGCACCACCCGAGCCATTCACAAGGAGATGTTCTACTGATGCCTTTGTCCCAGGCACAACAGAGTGGCGCATGTAATGGTGCAGGTCACCTGCGAGACGGAGTCGACACCGGCCTTTCAAATGCTCGTCAATCAAATGGGACACATTCCTTCCTGTGCTGCTCCCCCAATACCAGTCCAATAGCCAATTGGGTTCATGCGTCAACAAGATTACTGACTCATGCTCCCCCACCTGTTCCTTCACATTGCAACCAGATCCTAGCATACCAAAAAGTCAACTCTCAACTGATCAAGTGCCCACACCATCATGATTACAAAACAAAGTCTTCACAAACTGGAACTTTCAGGTGCTCTATGAAATACATAAGCATCCACTTGATCAGGATGGCATACTCAGTGTCAGATGTTGCGAATGGCCAATTCAAGATTCTCAGTGCAACTGATGGTGTATATCAAAAACTACATTACAACATCTGCTACTCACTATGCTACAGAATGCTCAAGGCTACAATGTGCCAAATGTACAACTCCCACTTGCAGTCTTGAAGTAATAACATATGAGTTTCTGATTCTCAGCAGAATATATTTCTACAATGTCTTGCAACAAATAAGTCATGAGTGCAAAAAGTAGCAATTTGAAACCTTCTGGATATATGACGCACCTCTTCTCTTGCAATGTCTGAAAAGTATTTGAACTGGAAAATGTCAATATCACCATGGAGAGCTTGATCCAGACCAAAGACCCACCAGCCATGTGGAAGATGTAATGCAAAGTAGCTCTTTTGCTGAGGTAGCAACCAGCCCCCGAGCCAACTTCTGTGACATATGTACCTCATGAAGGTATCCAACCCATCAAACCAATCTGCATCCATGCAAAGATTTCAGTTCCCCCAGGGCTTGAAAATGTCACAATGTGTCCCCATTCAATATTGAACATTGAAAGAGGTCCTGGTTGTGAATTTCATTCCATGGCAAAAGGAGTTCTTGAACAGTCCTGGGTCTTGAGGTCACCATGATTGCCAGGTATGGCAAAGCATTGAGGTGCATCAAAATGCTCAAGAGAGTCGACACCTTCTGGAAGCTCCGGTTTCTGCACAGCAATATGCTCTGGCCTGTACCATGCAGGTGGCTGCAAAGCATACTGAAAAGGCTGAAACAGCCGACGTTCATAGGAGAATGTTGATGGATTGGGATACCTGTGGCCCATGTCCAATGCTACACAACCTTATATGTATTATTGAAGAACACTCAAGAAACCAATCACATCGACAGATTCTGCTCTATTCTCAATTGGTGACATATATGTTATTGCATTGCAATGTTATGTTGCAATTTCAGGTTCTTTTCACAGCATGCCATGAACCTTTTGAAAAGTGCACAAAGTGAAATGGTAGGATAGAGTACGCAAGATCACCACCAACAAGCAGAAGATTACTGCGGGGCAAGTGATGGTATTGACAGCATTTCTCATCTGTGACACAGAGAAATGGTTGTGCAAGCAATCGTGCTATGCTGTAGGTTGAATTGCCACCATCACCCGTATCAGCCATGAAGTCAAGCCACAGCTCCTTCCTCTTGCTTAGATGCTTGTACAAGAGTCCATCTTGCTTTCCATGCTGCTGTGCTTGTGTCATTGCTGCCTGAGCTCAATATCCCACCATCAAGATCAACCATTCTCTCAGGCAATATAACTTTCCACAAGCTGCCAAGGTCACAAGAGAGTCTAGCAGCTATTTACCTGCATGGTCCGCATATCAAAGCGACCAAGAAAAAGAGTGACAGATACAAGAAGATCAAATGCCGTCTTGAATAGATCAGCTGATGTCCTGTGATCCATGCAGACCCAAACAAATTTGCTTTCTATGAGTACTTTAAACTGAGATTCAATGCAAGATGAGCAGCTGGGGGGAATCTGGGATGGAAGGTGGGTAAAACTAACCCTGAATACCATGGCACCATGTCCAAAAACTTTGGAGCTGTGCTTGTGTTGCTCTGCGCCCCATTGAGAGACAGATGTGTCAACGCCCACCTGTTCCTTTGACCCATCTGGCTTTGTTATGATTTCTTTCCTGTTCACAACTTCCTGTAGTTCTTTACACAAGAAATTATATTAATCTTTGGAATGATCATTGTGCAATTTGATCGTTGATGAGATTTTTTTGGCCACACTTCCTGAGACCCACAGAGATGGTAACTGAAACCTACCCAGTTGAGCGCTCCACCACATAGTTTGCAATGTCCAGCCCTATGAATGTGGCCCACAAAGAATAAACAGGTGAGATGTGTGCAGATGGTCCCACACATCCCTCATAACACACTAGCTGCACACACCACCAAGCTCAAACCCATTTGAGTATATTTTCATCCCTGAAAGCTCTCTGCATGTGCTGCAAACCTCATAATAGGACAGATCTGAATTGTGAGCTGAATTCAGAAAGCTGGGAGAGCAACACCAACCTCTCCATAGAGAACCCACTTGGAGAAAACAGGATAATCTTCAGCAGAGCCAACAGGAGCCAACCATTTTTGGCACACTTGCTCCTTCACTAGCTGCGCATTCCATCCCCAAAAGGAGCTTGTCACATTCGCTGCGAAATCATGTTCATCACGTTGTTGTGAGGTCATGTCTGACAGGTGTAAGGTGGATGACAATCGCAATGGTTGTGTAGGCTCATTCCCACAGTGGCTATAGAACACACAACATGCAATGCTTAGCACCTGCACCCCATTCATATGCATCCTTTTCTCAGTCTCTCTATGCATGATGACTCATGCATATTATGCAAGTAGAATTTGCCAAACCCTTTCAAATTGCGAGCTTGAACCAGCTGCTGGAACACCTGATCTATCATCTAGTCTCAATAAAAGCCAAAAACAATGTGCAAAAAGAGTACAATGTATTACCACAGAGTTCTGGATGATGGTGAGGAGTGCAGGCCGTTTGCCGACAGGGGGAGCTGCTAGGCCCAAATACCAAAGCCCCCAGAATGTGATGTGGAACAATGTGAGCACCAGCAATGAGGCCAGGAACAAGGTGAAGAACAGTGATAAGTTCATCCTGATGTCCACACCCATTGAATGAAAGCTTGGCAGATGGTACAATGCTGCAATTAACAGCCAGGCTACATACCTGCATGCAAAATTAACATACATCAAGCTAATGCATTCTTGAGGAAAATTGTCATTTTCCAGAATTTATTTATTGCAAAAGGATGTAAAAGCCTGAAGGAAAGTGGGTGGCCAGAAACAGTAAAGGTCATGCCTGTGAACAAATGTCTATTCACCTTGTTTGGGTTACTACCTCCTTTTGCAAAGATGGGTATGTTTCTAACTGCCATCAAAACAAAATGCCAACAAACACCATCACCTGCAAGATGGCCCATGTGCCCTAACAGCAGGCCCTTTGGCTTAAACTACTGGACAAAAAGGCAACATAACAGGGCCTATAGGAAGGAGGATTTTGGATTTGTTGCAGCTCTGTACCATCGACTGAAATTGGAATAGCTGGGCTCAATGGTGCGGCCGAGGAAAGGTGATGAGAAGAAGTAGAAAAAGCCCAGAAGGAAGGCATAGATTGACCACCACTTAATGTTCTTGTCCAGCTTGTGTAGCACCAGGTGCATGTTGTCAGTGGAGATGAAGAAAAGTGATGTCACCAATACAGCCATCAGAGCATGCCGAGAATGCTCATGTGGGTAAGGATACTCATGGGTTAACATAGTCACCCCAGTCTTCACCCCTGTTTTCACCCCCATCTTCCGTATTCTCCTTTCCATAGTTTCTCACAACAGAAATTTACTTCTGCAATGCTCAAGTCTTAGCCTGATTCCTCACCTTCCTATTATTGCCATGTGCAAGCTTCCAATGACAATTTGTCCAAGTGCAAGCCTGAATTCCTCACCTTGTTTGTTTCCTCCTACATCAGTGAATTCCTCATTCTCCTATACCATCTACAAGCTTTCCATGACAATGGGTCCAAGCCCAAGCCTGAATTCCTTAATCTCCTATAGCATCTGCAAGCTTTTAATGACAATGGGTCCAAGCCCATGTCTGAATTCCTCACCCTGTTTCCTGCTATATGGTCTCAGCAATGGTTTCTGAAAGAAAATTCACACTCAACCTAATTCCTCATCTTCTCTTCAACTGCATGGCTCCATTGCTGTTGCTCATAGATTTCCACCCAATCCTACTTGCAATGCTTTGATCAACTGTTATTCACAGATTCCTGGGCCAACCCTAAGGATTATTCAAAGTTGTGCATTAGATTCAGCATCCAAACTCACCATCCTTCCTTGAAACAGAACCTAAGCCATGTCCCCCTCCCAAACCTCCTCATAATGCCCATCTCTGTGCATCCTTAACATGCTTGCAAGTGCATGCTTTAACATGATACACTTAGTATGCTTTGCAAAGTGCACATGTTATCCTCACATCATACATTTAATATGCTTGCAAGTACATCATGTTATCCTTAACATGATGCACTTAAATATGCTTGCAAGTGTATGATCATGTTATCCTTATTGAACAATGTGTACAATCACTTGGCCAAAACAATTTTACTTCACCAATTGATGATATTCATCAAAGAATAGTTTAATAAACAAAATGTAACAAAGGATTGATATTCACCACAATGCCCATAGATGATAATTCTTGAATGATGTCATCTCTAATGAAACAAGAAGGTTTCCAACCAAAGCATAACTAACAACAAATGTTCTCTTAAACATAACATCAATTGCTCCAAATCTTTTGTTGTTCATTGGCTTGTAAATGACCCATGCCACAGAAACTCCAATGCAATACACATCAAACATCACCAGTCATATCATGGGTGCAAGTAAATGTGGCAGCCATTGAAATAACTAATCATGTCATTGGTGTCATTTGCAATAGGCCCATTGTGGCCAAATGAAAGCATGGATTGCAATGACATTGGCATTTGGATTCCTAATGTGAATGGGAACCATTTCACTTTCACCTTGCGAAATAAAACATAGGCATGGGATAATCAGATGCCTAGATTTGAGCAAAGATAACTAAATGTTTATGCAATCACAAACTTCCTCTCTTGTGTTTTCAATTCAAACAAGGAATGTCATGTTGCCTACTTAAATCATCTTTTTATCATGGTTTCTCCAACATTGACATGTTGCCACCAAATCTCTTTGTGCTTGTCATATGTTTGTTCAAGGTGGTGTGTTCCAAGTTTAATAAAATCAAATTATGGTCATTAAGAGATTGTGACATCCATGAGGATGAATCATGGATTCAGGGTCATACAACCAAGATGGTTTGAATCTACACAATGATCTAGTTCATAGCCCCATAATCATGCCCACACCAGCAATATTTCAAGTGATAAATATAGGCACGTATGAAATACAATATAAAGCAAATAAAGAGCAAGAGCATAGAATGTCACATTGACCATCCATGCCCAAGATGGCTGTTAATTTGATTCCTTACTTCCTTTTTGTGTGACCACATTTTCTTCTTATGTTTTTTTACACCATGATATGGATATCACTTTCTTCACCCGGGCCATGTTAACTGGTAAATGCTAAACCAAAATGTAATGGACAAGTTGGAAACAAGCACTCACTTTGTGTTTAGAGCATCAATTCTGTGCCAATACAATTGAATTTTCTAAAGGAAAGATCCCACTAAACTCAGTGATGTAGACCAAATTAAAAATGGTGTTCTCCAATCACCAATGGAGTTGAGGTAATTGCAAGGAAAAAAATTCACCAGGTATGTCTACCAAAAGTGCCATGGGTCTTTGTATGGTGGAACATATTCATTGGTGGGTGGGTTCAAATGGAAAGAAGCAACAGTTTCTCTGAATGACGGTTCCATCTGCCATGCACAGAGAAGGTGGTTCAGATCAATAGATAGTAATACTCCATACATCTGTAATCAATCAGTTTCACCACATTGCAGCCCACCAATGCAAGTTGCAACAGTGAAGTGTCATTCTACCTATGATACCTTCTATTTGCTCAAGGGGAGGAGGGAATGTACACACCATTTGCCAACTAGAATCCAACGTAGAGGCATTCAACGAATAAAGATAACCTGCATCCACATCAGTGAAGTTCTTAGCTTTGCAGACAATATCATACAAAATTTCAAATTTCCATGCTTGCTTCCACAATTTTTCTGCAATGTTTATGAACAGCCTTCCCACCTTCAGTTGAAGCCTTCAAGCCAGTGTCTCGGTTCTAAGTCAAATCCATAACTCTCAAATATTGCAATTCCTAATTATCTCTTGACTGGGTCCTCAAACAATGAGTTCTGAGATGGGCATGGAGACATTGAGGCTCTCATGAAATTGAGCACACCTTCTCTCTCAGCTGTAACAGCCAATGAATGCCGGAATACATCATATCCCCGCTGCTGCAATGCCAGTACATGAACACTGTCAAAAATACTTTTGACTTCCCTTGGATTCATCTGTGCTTGTCAATCAATGAGGAAGAGCTTCCCAGCATGATTTGTTGTTATCCAACAAATTGACAAAACCTGAGCATGTTCAAATTTCACAAACAATCCAAAGAACTAAGTTTGGGTTTCTGACATCCATACAGCCTGACTGACCTTGAATAACCCATCTACAGAAGTTCCAACAAAGATCAGAAGTCAAGTGCCTGGGAACTCAGTCCATCTCAAAGTAAAAGGACAAACCACTGCAAAATGACCAAAATCACAAAAGTGTTTGAGAACTCACAGTTACGGTTGGAGACTTCTGCACCAGGTATTCATAATGCCAATATAAATTCCCATCCACCTGCCATTCTGCTGACCATGAGTGCTTGGACAATTGCTTCCAGCTTGGCATTTTAACAATCACTTTCATTTGCAAAAAGAATTACAGCAGCATCTAGCAGTCCCCAAAAGGACATTATGGTCTACAGTAAGTGCCAAGCCCTATTGGTCCCCATGATTTTCTGCCTCTTGACTGCCATATGCCCTAGGCACCTATTGATGGGGCATCATTATTCACAGTTAGCTGGTAATTTTGTATAGAAATTCATACTGCAAAGCATAGTGGTTCACAAAGAAAAGAGAAACCACCTCTTTTCTATTAGCATCTAGAATATTGATTTCAGCCACTCGTTGACCTGTAGTCATCCGCTGCACCACATAGGTGACATCAAGCACTCAGCATATTGTGAAACACAGACCTATCACCAAACCTCTCAACTGTTACAACATGGGTTGTTGATGGATATTCATGTGCTCCATTTCTTTGAAGCATACTTCACATAGCAGCGCTCAGACTAAGTATTCTGGACAACTGCAAGAACTATAGAGGCAGCTTTTATGGTGACATGTGTGCCAGCAATCTATACAACAAGTTTTGAAATCCAACTCCAGGATATTATCTCCTTGACTTCCCCACTGTTACTAGATCAGTCTAAAAAAATAAAGAAGACTTTCTCACATGTGAGACACTTGTCCAGCAGTAATTTGGCATGAGGTCCTCTAAAATGGTCACCTTTTTCTTTTGACATCAGTGTGGAACTTCTTCTGTACATTAGAACTGTAGTCAAGAGCTACATACTTACTGCAGTAGACTTGTCAGATAGAACAGACCGAGCAACATCCTTTGCATCCCAAGTGCTTGAATCATTTGACTTCAAGAATGTGGAATTTATAGGTCCAACCTGTCATTAGCAAGGCCTCCATGTAAGAACTAAGGCCAGAAAACATGTTACATCAAGGAGGAAGAGATAATAAATATAGCCCAAGAAGCAAAGACCAGAAAGACCAGTGAAATCAGGAGAATGCTTACTGAGACAGACACAACAATATTGGTTTTTAGGTCAAGGCGCTCTGAGACAATTCGTTGTCGTGCATCAGCTGCACCCCAACAGCAACTCAAGGATCAGTTTGCAATCAATAACACAAGGAAGTGTTTTTTTATAAACAGCTGCATTGTACAATGTTAAAATTAGTGCTTCCTCACATCATAGTGGAACCAAACAATCTGATGAGTCTTGAGCCTCAGACCACTGGCTAGAGATTATTGTTTGCATTCAAGATATCAGCTTCTGATTAACCAAAAGAAAGAGAACTTTACAAGGAGTGGCTCACGTGAAAGAGGAGCTGCTGATGAATACCGTTCTGGTTTTCTAGATTCCACCCTGCAAACATCCCCAATCTGGGCATGCTGTGATTAACCCTAATATGACCAATTTGGGTCACAGAACCCAGAAAGTAGCCCTGCTTTGGCCATAGACCAAAAGGAAAGAATCGACTAGAGAGACCCCACAGCCATCAAACAATCCCTGAAAATCAGAGTGGAGCTAATCATACCATGAGAGATTGCGTGATTTTTTGCCTGGCCTCAGAGGATAGGAATAGGAATAGGCATTGATATTGTCTACTTGTACTGCCATCGGACTTCCTGTTTCTGATGCTCCTATATGGAAAGCCACAAGAAACAACAAAGATTTTGCATTATACTCCTCCCAAAAGGAGTGATCACATTCTTTCCATTGCAACAAGCAGATGGGCAGTTACATGTGAAGTATAGTATCCACAACTCTCTGGAAGCCACTTCCTTCCTCCAAGCACATGTATTCTAACAGCCACATGATGACAATTTTGCCAAGATTCTTCAAGTAAGGATATGGGAGGCAGCCACAGGGTTACTCAGCTTTCATTTAACCCTAAACCCTAAACCCTAACGAAGTACCTATTTTCCCCACATCTCCGTGAAGACACAGCAATAAGAGAAGAAGCTCATTACCCAGAGCCTCAGCTGCAGCTGCTTGGTCAGCAATGTATGCACTCGGAAACGCCAGCCCCGCCAACAATCCCGCAAGCACCACTTCACGTCGCGAAACTGATTCGAAGGAGAGGAAGTTTGGGCATGCTGCTGCACTAGAACCAGCACCGGTGCTGTCATTTTTTTCCGTAAGCACTACTGCCATATCCGGACCATCATTATTATTATCATTACGCACACTGTGATCATTGCTGTAGAACAACAAAGGTCTTGGACGAGTACTTCCAACATTCACACATCCTCTCTTCTTGTTGTTCTTCTTCAGCGCATCCGTGGTGTAGCCCTTGATGCTGTAACACCAAACCAAATCCAAAAATCCAAAAACCCCCCAAAAACACAAAAACACACACACACACATTCACCTTATGCAACCATACCGATAGAGCTTCAAATAAAGAGTTGTAAAAGAAGGTATACATACACACACGACTAAATTTCATTTTGTTTTGGGAAAGGAGAAAACGAGATACAGACCTGGAGGAGGAAGAGGAGGAGGAGGAGGAGGAGGAGCAGGGATTGGGGCAAAGACGAGTGAGCAACGCCATCGCCATCGCGTCCTTGCGTGTCCACCGCTCTCAAGCTTCCGAGGCTATGGCGTCGTCGTGCATTATGGGCGCCCAGACAGAAATCCTCATTCTCATCCAATCGATAAGAAAGTTCATCCAGGTATTGCAGAGCTACATCCTAAACTTATCCACAACACAGCATTGATGTTAGGTCTTAGGTGGGATCCCTATGGAAAAAAAAATTGAAAAAAAATGCACAAGTACCATAGCACCTTTACCATTTCCGCATAAATTAAATTATTTTTCATTTTGTCGAACTTTTGAAATTTTATTTATTATTTGTGCCAATTTTTTAATTATTATTTGTGCTAAAATTTTAATTAAATATAAAACCTCAACTATCAAAAGTTTTGAACCGAATACCTTTGCAAATTTCCCACGATAATAACTTAAAACTTAATTAATCTAGACACACTAGATTAATCCAAGCTCCAGTGCACTTCACATTTCACAATAGTTGTGAAATACACAGCAAGCAACTATAATTGGTGATGTTTTATCAATTCTAGAAGTAAAATGTTTCAAACTTCTCCATCTATTTTTCAAAGAACCAAATGTATTTTCTATGACCACCCTCTTTAAATTCATGTTAAAATCATATCTTATCTTGTCCACATCTGTAGGATTACAAGTTTTTCAATTCTTTTGCAAGTCGTTACAAATTGGATAAATTGCATCACCAATTAAAAATGGAATGCATTTTGTACATCAAATGATAATAACTAGTTTTTGGAGAATTTCCTGAGACCTTAATGGTAAATATAGGCTACACCTGTTGAATTGCCCACCATCATATACCCCTTCAAGTTGGCCAACGTAAACGTTCCAAAAGATTTTGTCTGCATCACACAGCTTGCAACACAATAGTATGGAACTTTTTTCCTATTGAAAAAATAAGCACTAGCAAGTGTAATTCTTTTGCTTGGAAGGTCCACCAAAAGAATGTGAATTCCATCTATAGCTTCACAAATGTTAGGTGTACACATAAGATTTTCAAAACAAACAATGATGTCCTTTAAGCATTGACTTGAAGGAATATTGATGTATTTACTAAAAAATTTGTCTTTTTCAATTAGCACATCACAAACAATGTCAACATATTTTTTAATTGTTGATGCACCCACATCAAATCGATCAACCATATGTGTAGCATTAAATCCATAAGCAAATCAATAAATCACAATAACCACAGTTTTTCTAATCTTTAACTGTGGCCTAATGGGGTTTAGACAACTTGATTGCAAAAAATGTGTCAACTCCAAAACTAGGTTATTGAAAACTTCAAAACTCATTCTATAATGCAACAAAAAATTTCCATCTCTTATGTCAAGTGTGGTATACCACACATTAGTTTCCACAAGGTCCCAATGTGTGTATTGTTTAGGTTCTTTCCACCAAAAATGTGGTGAATGTTTTCTCCCATTCACACCAACCAAAAAATTGAAAAGACATTGAATCCCATTGTATTCCCATCTAAATTTGACAACACATTGCACACTCTAGATTTAGATATTGCACAATTCCCAAGTGTAACAAAGAATAACATCCAAATGAGAAACACTTAGTTTTGAGAAGATGGTTAAAACCCTAAGCTTACATAACATCATAACAAGGGATTACATTAGTTATGATGAGACAATTTAACCGGAGTTGCTCTCTTTGAATTATTTGATTGAAATAGCCTCTAAATACCATAGTAGCTTGGCAGCTTGGATACTAACTATACTATGTTCAGAAATGTTGAAAAAAAATTCCTTTTCTTCAAAGGACAAAACTTTTTGAAGGAAAATATTGGATCTTCAGGTATATTCGATTCATCAAATGATTTAATTTTTTAATTCATCAATTATTCAATAAACATCTGTGGAAGTTGCCAAGGTACTACCTCCCGTAGATTTGCTATATTGGGTACAATAGTAGCATGGCATAACGGTGGATTTGAACTTGCAAGCAAGATGACCATCAACTCCTAACTGTTAGGCTGTTAGCTGGATGCGGTATGAGAGTTTGTTTGACCACATTTTTGGTTGCTGATTTAATTGGATCTCTTTCAACTTGGGCTAATCCTCTAGAAAGTTTGTTACTTGGGCAAAAACTACATCAAATCTAGTTACAACTCTCAAGTTCAGCGCCTTTGGGCAGGGAAGGAGTACTGGGATGGCCAGACTTTCCAAGAAAAGCGTTCCAATTGCTGCATCCACATAAAAAAAAAGGGACAGACAAGTATAGCCTTCGGGTGAGGAGTCTCTTACTACAAATACTGTACCAGGCATTTGTCATCTCTCTCTCTCTCTCTCTCTCTCTCTCTCTCTCTCTCTCTCTCTCATGCATTCTGTCACAATTACTTCTACTTTTCTCCACCCTGACATCTTGAGATAAATGTGTCTCCAAGCACAGTCCAAAACTGCTGAAAGACAACCTGACTTCACCTAATCCCAAAAGTTGGGCATCAACATGGGACTGACATGATTAGATTTCATCTGATTCTATGAGTATCATCTTTTCTGGACAGGCTCCTGCAAACCAGATTTGCGGTTCATGTATTGGCTTTTCTTGCATGTGGAGTCTCCTCTCCTAGATACTACTACGAGACAAAACATAGTCTGAGCGATAGTTCCACTGGATCATTACATTCAAATTGGGGGTAATAAGGGTTCACACAATATCAGTCAATAGAGCCATTAAAGTTTGTAAAATAGAACCATTTCCCAGCTTGCCAATACACCAAACCAAATCTGTAAAATGTACAGATAGTTTGCATGTGCAGGCTAACATAAGTGCCTTTGTCTTGGTGACCAAGATGTTTTGAAGTCCCACACACTGCTAAATTACTGAAGGGTTGGCTGATGAAGTTATGCACACTCTCACCTGTAGTGTTGGAGCACATACTAATTACTTGATGGGACTCAATCTGTATTGGAGAAGATTTTGACCACGTCAGTGCTCACCTTAAAGCTTTTGCTGAGCACTTCCATCAGAAACTGTTAAACCTGCTTATGCATTTGACACAGGAAACGCCACAACACAATCAAAATGAGATTTGTTTTGCATTCACTTGCAAAAGAAAATACTTTCAAATCCTTATTTGTCCTCATGCAAGTTAGTTGCATCAGACAAATTCAGATCTTCTGTAGATACCATAATTTTCAGGTGAACCAGGTTTCTGCACAAATTAGTCAGCACCCCCCAGTGATAGAAAATTGATAGCATGACTTCATAGGTCCAACACCTGCAGTGACAGTGTCAGTGAAGGAAGGCAGAGAACAGTGCCAAGGTAAAAAGGTGTTCATACCAAGCGCTTTTGCATTGACAATACTTGGACAGGCAGCTGGTGGTTGGGAGTGCTCATCAAGGAATGGTGCAATATTGTTTGGGCTTGACCATACTGGATATCCTTTGAGCTTACCCTGTAAATAGCCAGCAATCATGCCTTCAAAAGGTCAATGACAAAAGTACACTGGATTTGATAAATTGTGCTCACAAAATTCAATCTTAACCATTTGTGACTGCTATTGAAGAAGAGATTCATTGAAGCTTCTAGAAAATGTTTTCTGCAACTAAGAACCTGCAAGATCAAAACATACCACATAGACTCCAAGGAGGACTTACAGCAACATTCAATGCAGCAAGAGTTGCCATGCCCTCTCTTGTCCACTGGGAAATTACAGAAATTGTATGTCAGTGGGGGTCTATAGATTGATGCAAACAAGTAATGGTGTAGGACAGACATTTCCATAATCTCCAACAATGGACAATCCTTGTAAGAGCTCTCCACTCCTCAATAGATTGGATTCAAATCAGGTGTCAAAAGAACATCAAAGGGCAGACACATGACATACATATGACATATTCAATATGCATATGTGCTTAATCCTACAGAGTACATGCCAAAATTCTTTGAGGTGAGCCCCCAGGAGACAGGCAGGAGATCAGTGACCTTAGAAGCTGATGCAATGTGAGGAACCACAACAACATTTGGAAGCTCTGCAAGGCCTGGCTTCATGAATGGCTCATCCTGCAAAAGCATCTCATCTTGTATCAACCTTCATTTCTGCTCTTTGCACCCAGCAGACATATATGTCAAACAATCTCATATTCATCACATCCAGCTCATAAGCTATGGAATGAGTACATCATTGCACTCACTTCAAACACATCAAGTCCTGCACGGAACATTGGATTGGCTTTAAGATGCTCCACCAAAGCTGTTTCATCAATGACTGGCCCTCTGCTTGCATTCACCAATACTGCACCCTGTTACATCCTCTCTTCATGAGAAATTTCTCATTTCATGCAGTGCACGTGTATCTAGTATGTATGACAGAGCCTGAGTCTCATCAAACTTGCCAACAGCCACTTTTGGACACATTTTCTTAAACCTTGATTGCAGATCCAACTATGTGTGCATTAGCTGTGATATGATTTAGCATTATTGCGATGCTTTGGTCAATCTAGCAGTTTAATATGCAATCCCTCAGACCTAAATTTTCTTCAATGTTGGATCAGAGCTTGTTATGCTTGCTTTGAATGGGTTTTAATAATATTGGCACAATGCCAGAAGGCCTGGTGTCTGCATATGTAGAATACTACTGTAACCCCAAAAGGATCTCAGTTCAGGACTCACTTTCTTCATCAAAGAGAGCCTCTCCTTGTTGATGAGATGATAAGTTGTCTTGTCCAGAATAGGATGCAAGCTTATCTGCAAAATGTGTTTTCCCACTCAGCATAGGAGTGTCACATAGGAAGAAATTTTAACATGCCTTACTTTGAGGATATCTTAGAATTTGGAATTCCAGTAAACCCAATCAGTTCAATTTGGGCCTTCTACTCCTGATGTGCACAATTTGGGCAACCATCAACCTTTGATCATCCCAAGTGGCACTTAATTCAAACAAAAGTACTGAAAAAGGAATGATAGAACCCATACCACATCAGCTTCTTTCAGAACCTCCTCTGGACTCGTAGCTCTTCGCCAGTATACTGGAGTCTCACCTTGTGTCTTCAAAAATTCTCCATAAGCTGCATGACAAAGAATTCAAGTATCAGCTTCATGAAAACATTTGGGAACAGCTTAAGTCTGGGCTCCCAACTGTTGTCAGATGTGTGTGGCCCTTTATCAAAAGAGCTGTCATGGACTTATCGTGACTGTGCAAAGAGGCTGGCTACCAGGAGTTAGAGATCAAGGGATTTATGTCCTTACAGGAACCATCTCAAACAAGTACATTTACAAAATGTCATCTGATAAGACTCCCTTACTGAATCACTCGACACATAGGAAACTTACTTTTGTCGGATGCATTTGTGTCTTGTCACATTACTACCCAGACTGCAGTCTGCTAAACTAGCACACTGCTTAGCAGATCTATGACCAATTTGAAATTCAATCTTGTCAGAGATTCCCAGTGAGCAGTTATCATGGTTTGTTTCACTTAGGCTAGTACATAGGGTTCTCTGATCAATAAGAAACTCCTGGGCACCAACCTGTCACAAAGTTCTCAAGCCTTGTTGATTGGAACAAGTCGTAATATATGACATTCATCTTGAAACCTTCAATCTGTGAGATCCAGAATATTAAATAAGTTGATTGTCAGAAAGTAGCAGACAAGACTTGAAGTGTTGTCCCACTTGGGACATTCATAAGTTGTACTACATGTGCAGTGTGATATAGCTTCCTCGTCCCATATGACAGAGATTTCCCTGTGCACTACTGGTTACTTGTGCTCTTCAGGGTTGTTTACTCAGAGGGAAGGGCTTATATTGTCACATCAGCAGCCTGAACTACATGCAAATTCAACAAGCCGATGCTCATATGCAACAAACAAATACTACCCCACAGTTTTGACCCAAAACATACTTGGCATGCCAAGTACATGGACATTCAACCAGTCCAGAACATACAAAGAGGGCATCAATGTGGATAGTTCAGGAGAGAAGGGCACCATCATGCGTGCATATGCAGTTCCAATTCGTCCAGCCCCAATAATACCCAATGTCTGCCCTTTCAACAAATTACCCACAAACCTACACACCACATCTATGTTGCATAAGTGCTCATGTGGAACATGCAAAATTTTCAGAGTGCAGTCAAAGAGTGAAGACATGTAGTTGAGTGGTCAAATGGAGATCCAGCAGAGATTAAAGAGGACAAATGGATTTGAGCAGAGAAAAGGAACATACAGAGATGGTAGCCAGCCTTCATATTTCCCAGCACGCATAAAGTCATCTGCTTCCACAACCCTCCGTGCAGCTGACAAGGTCAGGGCTGCTGCCAGCTCTGCTGTTGTTTCTGTCAGCACACCCTACAGAGCCCCTGTGCCATATCGTAAACAACCAAGTTCAAACTGCTGAAGGAATGGAAATAGTGGGTCATGAAGATATAACAACAGAACTCTTCACTATCCTAAAAAGGAGATGAGACAACATACAGGGGTGTTGCCAACTGCTATGCCATGTCGAGTGGCAGCTTCAACATCAACATTGTTGTAACCAACAGCCATGTTGCTGTAAGCATGGCCCCCAGCCTTCTTCAAAGTGGCAAAGAGGGTTTCACCCCAGTCCTCTGTCAACTACACAGACAAGTTCAATCCAGGATCGAATCACTGTTATGGCTTTGAAAATGCATCTTACTGAAAGCCAGAGTGGAGGCACAGACGAAATTCTGATTAGGGGGGAAGAAAAGAACATGTCAAGTGGGTTAGAGAAACAGATTCAAACCTGCCCAATAACACCATCACACCGTGACCCAATAAGAGAGATAATGTCTTCCACACTGAGAATTGTCTTGTTTTCAGTGCAAACCTGCATTCACATACTTATGATGATGAGCTCCTTTCAACAACTTGCACAATTGTAGAAGTTTATCATACATGACTGATTTCTGACCAGATCCTGGTCCACCTGGGAATTTCTTTTGATGGCTTGCACAATTATAGAATTTATTAAAAAAATGATTGGTTCACTTACAACCATCTCCTAGATACCTGTAGGCTAGTTCTTCCCAAATTGTCGGGTTTGGAAAGAAAATGCATAACTGCAGGTAGTGTCTACTGTGGACATGGAGATTGCAAAACACACTGTTTAATGTTAAACTTGTCTGAACACAACTGCTGAACCTGTTGTACAATACATGAGAAGAACAACAATGCTTTCCGTACTTTTCTGGGCTCTGACAAAGTTCCTATTTGATCTAGAAAACACTGATCATGTATTGTTTCTGCTGCCAGACTTCGGAAGCCTCATCTGCAATTCTACGCTCCAATACAGCATAGCTCTCACTTGGTTACACTAGCTGCGCCATGTGCAAAGATGGTCATTACTCCGTTAGACATTCTCAGGGAATTAGCATCGGTCACATTTACTATTTGAATCACAAAATTGAGAACGACATGGGGATCTCCTCCTCCTCCTACTCCTCCTCCTCATTCGAATTCCGTTTCCAAGTGCATGCAGGAAATTTAGGCATGCAACTTTGTTCACTACATTCTTCACTGTGAACGAAAAAAAAAGGGGGCACCGATCTATGAGGGAGTTGCCTTTTTCAATGGCATGGCATGAAGAAATTGAGTCATCTCTATCGGAAGTTCTCCTCTACATGGGCTTCCCCCTAGTCGACAAACGATTGCAGATTCTGTGGAGTCTTACACAAATTTCAAACTATATTGCCTGTAGTAAAACATCAATTGCAACAGCAAGCAAACAAGCAGCTGACATATGAACAGAGTAGAAAAAACACACACAACAACAACAACGATGATGATGATAATATTCTGCATGCCACTTGCCTCGACGCGACATCCGACGTCGGTGAGCGCGCGAATCCATTGCGTACCAGGCATGGGCTTCGTGCTGACGACACGGGAGAAGCCTCCGGCATTGTAGATTTGCACTGCCAATCCCGCCATAGCCACCGCCGTCGCGTTGAAGCACTGCGCTCACTCACTGCAGCTCTGCCTTGTTGTTCTCCTCCTCGTCCTCCTCCTTTCACGCCCCTCCGTGTGCTGCCTTGGAAAAAGAATTGGCCTTTTTATCCACCCGCAAAGGGGGGGGGGGTCTTTTATGGCTAATGGAGAGAATTTGATTGGTCCATGAGAATAAAATGTCAAAAACTTTAATTCCCTCTAAAGAAGAGAAAATAAAATTTATTTTTATATTTAATATTTTGCATCTGACAAACCAAGTGCTCTTTCATGCCTTATAATAAGTTACTAGTGTAGCATTTTGTCATTGGCCCAAGTGTGAACACATTAGTGATTTTTCCTTCTAAACCCAATTTTTTGCCAATGGCCCAAGTGTGAACACATTAGTGATTTTTCCTTGTAAACCCAATTTTTTTGGCCAATTTGTTTGAATTTCCAGCAACAAAATCCACTCAAAAATCAATTCCTTCCACACCTTAGCTCTGAAAATTGTGACTTAAACTCTATTAAATCGGACTCATCAAGGGCTGGCTTTCCCCAACAACACTAAAGAATGCCCTCAAAAGGATCCCCCATGCATGATGAACGCGATGTGCTCTTGTTCTTATACATTGTCCAAAGATAATTATACAATTGACAACATTGGGAGCAAATGCACTATTCGTGAAGAAAATAGTCCTACAACACCAAAGTATCCAATTCATCATCTAATATCCTCAATGAAATCTTTGCACTTCCAATCCCTATTACACCAAAATGATGCAACAACAATGAAAGGAACAACTATACAAGTGCGACATGTTCAAAAAGCTCAAGAAATCCTTGGAATGAAATTTAAAAGCATCTCATCCACCAAGTTCCAACAACAATGGAGGTTTTTTTGGAACCCAAATCCCCAACACCACAAGGACTTCTTACTACACATGGATGGCATATTGGCAACACATGTGTTTGAAGAAAGGATTCTACTTTCGAAGTTTGGTGGTTGCAACAAAAAGAGGATCGAAAGCTTCAGTGGAATCCATTGATCACATTCACTTTATAAACTTACATATTGAAAAGAAAGTTCAAAATTTTCATAACGAAACATTTGAGAAACAACTTGCATACATAAATCAAACCCAACAAAGCACGGTGAAGATTATTGCAAGTCTAATGCAAGTTATGGATCAAACATCTACATGGAACAATCATCCAATGGTAGTTTCATCAACCCATGGTTTGTCTCATGCATAAAGTTTTGATGATGATGATCTACTCAACTTTGACCCTCGGAAATTGAACTCAAATTCACGACGTTTTTAAAATATCTTTAACAAATAATATGAAATCAAATCAATGGTTAATAATAAATACTTGAAAACATGTTGATGCACATGTCAAATAAAAGTATATTAAACCTTGCATTCACCCCTCGTACCTCAAAACTTGTTCATGCACATACCAAACCAAATTGTGTTCAACCTTGCATTCATTACTTTGAAAGAAAATTGATTAATTGTATCAATAGTAAAGACAAAATGACAAACATTGGACATTGGAAATTCATCATACTTAAAAATCGATTGATGCGCATGTCAAAATACATTACGTTGTGTTGTAAGATATATTTTCAAGTTTCTTTGATGTTTTCACATGTATGTCCCTCTATCCCCACATGTACCTTTGGATCAAAATACAATGGATGCACAATGAAGCCTTGAATATTTAGTGTTGCCTCCAAATCAAGGTAATGCAAGACCCTTTGAATGCCAACTTCTTTCCTACCAAGTATTAGGTTGTGAAAAAGACAACATGTGAAAACACTTAGAATCAAAGTGACATCAAGTTTTATTTGGGTGCAAATAGATTTGAAGGAGCCAACAAGATTAATTACTTTATAAAAAGATTGTAAGTCTTTTATTAGTCTTTTTCATTTTTTCACATGAATTTTTTTTTGAATGAAATGTTTTGCAACTTCATATCACATGTTTTGTGTTAGTCATTATTAAATAAATAGGAAATTTTCAAAGAGTGAAAATTTTGTCAAATTATGGAGTTCATCTTGAAAATTTATCATAATTCTAAATCATACCAAAATATGTTAATTATTTTAAGTTTTAATTTCTTTTATCATAAGCTACAACTTTGTTTTATATGTGATGTACACTATACCCCATTTACATGTGATAAAGGACTTTTAAAATTTTGAGACTTTGAAAAAATATTTTAAATTTTAAAAATTCAAATTTCATAAAATTTTAATTGTGAATATTTATTAAATGTGGGTAATAAGTTACTATCATCTTTTTTTTTAATCATCAAATTTTCTTTTAAAAAATATCTTTTACCTTAAACCTTTTGTAATATTAACTATTTATGACACAACTATTGTTCAAGTTCAAAAATCCTTTACTAAAACCAAAATTCAAAGTTAAATCTAATCAATTTTTAATTTGAATTCCTCAACACTCATATTAGTCATTTAGCACAACTTGAAATGATTAACATAATTTTAGAATGTCAAAACAAAAACATATACAAAAACGTTATAAGAGTCTTGAATTTGCATGGAAACACTCTCACAGTTTAAATATTTTGTGCCATTTTTGTCATCCTTTGCCACTTTTTTTGGTTTAGCTAAAGATTATCTCCTAAATTGACTATGCTTCCTTGATTGAGATTTAGGTTAAGGTAATAGATGCTTTGAAATCATTTGTGGCATATTGACAACACTTGAACATTGCATGGCCCAAATAAACATGTACAAAAATTGTTGATAATGGAGTAACAATCCCAAAACTTCACAAAACATAACATAAATTAATGCATAATTCATGGTGGAAAGATTATTCCTTTCATCTTTGACATATGCAAAAACACAAACATTAAGTTCATATTTTCTAAGCACATTGTTCATTTTTAAAGCCATGACACATCTAAATGTGTTTGAAGTTTCAAAAACTTTAATAACTATATGATAAGATTCTCACTTGTCATTTAAGAAATGCATGATAATAAATATATATCAACACCTCCCCTTGACATTCGAAAGTCAAAAAATAAAATGCAAATATTACATGATTTAAAAATTTAAAATACAAACCTTTAGTTAGTCCTTTTAATAATCCTAAACAAAATATCATGTCTAAACTTTTATCTTATGAAAAATTCAACCAAGAATTAATTTTCTTTTTCATGGATAAATTGTTCTTCACCTTTTCTTCATGGTGTTCTTGTTCTTACTCCTTTTTCAATGATCATCACCTTTGTCATCGTCTTTTACAATGGCCACCATCCTTCATGACCACAAAACAAGACCTAGGAATCATCACAACCATTGAAACCCTAATTTGGAATTGGAACAAGCTTTTTTTTTCAAAAAAAAATTTGATCCGATTTTAATTAGGTTCACAATTTGTAATTGGACCTTGGGTTCAATTTCGATTACCTTACCCTAAGGTTAGTTTCGTCATTAAATAATTCTCAAAATAGTGAAATGAAATTTTTGTGAAAATATATATAATTTCAAATTTTAAAAAATGAATTCATTTTTTGAAAAAAAATTTAATTATTCGTTTTGTCAATGTGAAAAATGACCCTAGGCTACTAGTAGGGTAAAAGACCATCTAGAACCGAGGGTCAGTTCCCACTCCCCAGTTCCATAACCCAACCTCCACCCCCGGTTTTGTTTCACCCGGTTCCAAAAGTTAGTTGGGCCCGGATTGGGGGGGGGGGGGACCCAAATACAGAACCGCCGGTTCCCACCCGGCCAAGACTGGTTTAGAACCCAACTGGTTTGGTTTGGTTGGGGGGGTTGCGAAGGACCAGGACTGTTCTCAAAGTCTTTAGACCTACCGTCTCCGACAGCAACAGTACTTGGACCTACCGACCCATTCTACCGTCGATCTTGACGGCGATGCCACCATACAATATCCTTACCCGTCCGATAGAAAATCGTCTGCGCAAAGCGTAGTCACACGATCACGATGCACAAAACCCTAACGTTCTCACAGCCGTCTGATCGGCGGGAGTCACGCATCGGGACCGTTGGCAGGGCTAGAGTCGTCGCACGCCGTCCAATGGTCAGCTCTATCGTGTTGTTCGCACCAGAAGCGCAGCGTTCGAGAAGAAAGTGCGTTTTCACCGTCGTACCTGCGCTTGCCTCTTCTTCTTCTTCTTCTGCGCGCTGTGCGACTTCGCGGTCGGGGTCTCTCCTTGGTTCCTTCCTTATACGGCGTTTGTCTTGAATTCCTACGCCGAGTTTTTGGTACGGGAGAAGCACAGGAGGAGAATAAGAAACTGACGGGAACCGAGGCAAGAAAGGTGCTTCCGTGGAGGTTTTTTTCGCGTTGCAGAAGAGATGGCGGAAGTTGCAGCAGCTCCGGCTACTACTGGTGGTGGCAAGAAAGCGGGGACCGTGAAGTGGTTCAATAGCAGTAAAGGTTTCGGGTTTATTACTCCTGACGATGGCAGCGAAGACATCTTCGTCCATCAAACCTCCATCCATGCTGAGGGTTTTCGGTCCCTGAGAGAAGGGGAAGCCGTGGAGTATAGTGTGGAGTCCAGTGACGATGGACGAACCAAAGCGTTGGAGGTTACTGGACCCGGCGGCACTTTCGTGCAGGGTGCTTCGTACCGCCGTGATGGTTATGGTGGTGGTGGCGGAAGAGGAGGAGGAGGAGGTGCTGCTGCTGCGGGAGCTTCTGGAGGTTACGGCGGTAGAGGTAGAGGCCGTGGTCCTAGAGGAGGGGATGGAAACTTTGGAGGAGGTGACCGCTCTTGCTACAACTGTGGTGAAGGAGGTCATGTCGCCAGAGATTGCCCTAACGAGTCCACAGGTAATACAAGACAAAGTGGTGGCGGAGCTGGTTCGCGCAACTGCTACAACTGTGGAGAGTCTGGGCATCTTGCAAGGGATTGTGCCGCAGCAGCAAGTGCCTAGAGAGGATGGAAATTTGCTTTGTCAGTCTCGGAAGAGAACCCAAGCTCCTTCGGGCCGGCCGAGGTGGTGGTGTTCGTCTTCTTAGGTCGGGGAGGGCAAGAACTCTGGTCCTTCGTTACTCTTCTTCGTAAGGATTAGGGTTTAGAGCCCTCTTTGTGATTTCGTTTTTCAAACGTGCTCGGGTGGTAGTGTTCTTGGAAGAGAGACGGCTTGCTGTCCCCACGTCGAGAAGCCTGTCAATGGCTTTTTGTTGTGGTGGCTGCTTGATTCTAGAGCTTTCTTTCAAGAGATAAAAACGTTTTGTGGTGGGGTCTAAATCAAATCTGTGCTACTACTGTGCGATAGAGAGAAACTGTGTCGCTGGCAAGATATAGGTCTTCTTTGAAAACCCTAGTCTGACTGTGACCTTGTGAGAACCGTCTGCAGCAGGGGAGTTGTTCCAGTAAGTTGGTTTCAGGGGTGTTAGCTTGTTGCCCAAGCCGAATGTTTGTCATGTCAATCTCCAGCTTGGGAACCATTCTAGTCCCCAGTGCAAATGTATTTGAATCTCAACAATCAAAGAGACAATTTTTTGTAGGCTTAGCTCAAAACTTAATACTCCTTTGGTGATGCTACTGGTCATATTGAGCTTTTTGTTGTGCAGTTTTTTTTTGGCTAAGAGTTGGACAAATCACTCTGAGCTTGAGAACCACTGAATGCCAGGCAAATACAGTCTGCAGAATAGTTGATTCACATGACTGCCCATGTTGTTTCAGTTTCTGTACTAATACTCTTGCTTGCCCTAAGAGTTGCTGCTTCTATGTGGATAGTCTATACTCTGCATCTGGTTTTGGGCTACTTGCAATGTGAACTTCATTTTTGAACTGTGCAGGAAGTTGTGTGCCAGAGTATTTACAAATCAAACCAATTGCTGTTGGTTGGATTTGTTGTTGTTGTGCCTATGGTTATTATTGAAATGATTTCTGTCTGTAAATTCAGTTGTACAGTGGCAATCTGTGAATTTTGTTCCCTAGTGTCCTACTTGTATCAATCTGCTGATTTTGCATTTCTGAAAAACGTGGCAGTCTCATCAATGTCAGTTGAAGGATTCTGCTAACTGCTGGGGGTGGTGCCTGTAGTTTGTGCCTTTGGTTGCTTTTCTGCATTGCTTGAAAACTGTCACAGATATTCTGTGCATCATTGTTGGTGTTTTCCTGATGTTCTGGTAACTTTCATAATGAATTTGACTTGGTGATGAGGTGGTCCTGAACTTGTGTAAAGTTCACGTCTGGACAGGATCAGGGACACTAATTTACAAGGTGTTAAGATTTGTTCAACACTGTAATTGCTCAGCTCTGTGCCTACATTTTGATGTGAAATCAGCTGCTCTTGCTTCTGACCGTAGAGGTTGCTTTGACATAGGTGAAAACTTATACGGCTCCATGTATGAAATCCTAAAGGTTCATCTCACTGTGTCTGCTAGGATGGTCAGAAAAGTGTAAAATCTGTGTGCATTGGCCACTGGTTTTGCGCAATATCAGTTGCTTGAGATGGACTGGATCTATGCCATCACCCTTCTGGTCTTGGCAAGTGTGTCAGGAATTTATTAGTTTTGTTTCACCAGGGCATCATCCCACTCACACATATGTCCAATGTTTGCAATGTCTGGGATGAATGTTCTGAGCTCCTGGAATGTAATTTCTTTTCCATTTGTTTCGTAATATTGGATTCACTTGGTGTTGGGAGGACCAATGGAAGTTGCATGAATGTTTTCTTAAAGGAAGTGGCAATATTGATGCAGGGTGAGCTTGACAGGAATAAATCTTCACTTTCAATGCCAGCTTTGCCACCTTAGAAATTATGTATCTCCTTCACTAGAAATGCTTGAAACTCACTGAGACTCACCAAATTACAAACTACCAATTCTTCCTGACTTTCAGAACAGGGAGCAGTGCACATGCCATGAAGATGGTGGAAGGACAAGCTTGATGAAGCTCAATGAGATTGTCATTGAGCTTGATCTATTGAGAGGAACAACTGGAGGAGAACTAATAATTAACCCATGGCAACCTCTAGATGTCCGAGCAATAATCATCTGCACTGCAACTGAAGCGTCCTTGTTCCTCCAAAGAAAGATAGAAACAAACAACGCAAAAAAGTAGGTGCAAAACAGTAGTGTCATTCTGGATAGCTGCTGCAGTAGATGAAAATGCGGTTTACGTTGGTCATTCTGGACAGTTTACGTCTATAATGCATCTAACGTCTTATAGTAATCTCTGTGCGCAGGATGTATTATAGCTTGGATGAAGATTGAGCGCCAAACCCTAAAACAGGGATGGCTTTCTTGTGTACAAACAACCCTGTGAGACGACCCAGTGGGGATGTATTGAGAGGAGAGGGCCATTTTTTGTCCTGGTCCAGAAGGGGCCCCGGTTGTTCTGACGAAGGGGTTGGAGTACCGAAGAAGGAGCCACGAGATCCTTGAGAGCATGGATGGAGGAAAGTATGATGTGAGGGAGGCGGACGAGATTCGGGATCTAGGAGAGTATGACACTCTCCTCTTCAAGACCGCCAGTGCAGCGGGCTCCAGCTTCCTCGCCGGCACAATCCTGGGCGCCATTACGGCGGCATGGCAGGATGTGCCTGCTGTGGAACGGAATGTGGCGCTGCCGGCGTTGAAGAAAACGGGGAGGATCATGATGAACTATGGCATGACGTTCGGGGCTATCGGCGGCATCTTTGCGGTCACGGAGTCGGTTGCGGGCTCGATCCGAGGGGAGAAGGACTTTTGGAACAGCGCTCTTGGAGGTGCCGCTGCTGGTTCTGTGCTGGGGATCAGAGGTGAGCCTTGTTGCTGAAATAATGTGAAGTGATCTCATAGGTGCCCTTTTCAGTTCTGAATCTGGGAGTATGACCCAATTTGTTGCAGGTTGAAGGGTCTAGATGAAACCTTCCCTGTGAAATCTTGAACCATAATAGACTAGTAGCCTACAGATAGTTGCAGTTGTTGCAGGTATTGGTTTGTTTGCTGTGACCATACATTCCTGTTCTGTTTTCTTCACCCTCTGTTGTCACAGTCAGACTGGAAGCAGGAAGGTGAAGGGAGCCCAGAGCATTCCTATGTATTATGCTGATGCATGTGTGTTATCCTTTTTTTTTGCAGCTGGAAAGTTACCAGTGGGGATTGGGGCAGCAGCTGCTCTGGCAGCAGTGGCAGTGATAGTTGATGCAGGAGGTCAGAGAGTGAGGACACCGACAGGGCGGGAGTATCTCCCATTTCCAAGGCAGAATCCTGATTTGTGAAAAGTACATGTACTGGATGTCTTGCAAACACATATCAAGGTTGAGAGTGGGATCTCAAACACTATTCCTTGAATGACAAATTCAAATCCTCTGCAATTAGAGCAAGAATGAAGGCCCATGAGTTTTAAGTTAATATGTCTCTGAAACATATCAGTTGTCACAGATGTCATTTCAGAATTCCAATTTTGTCCAAACCTTTGAGATGGTATGCAGGGTCACTTGTGAGCTTCTCAAGTAGTGAACTTGATTGTTCCAGCTCTGGCACAAGGACATGCCACTACAAGCTTCATAGTAGAAGTGTGTAATCCTGATCCTGGTGCCAAAATATGACTGCCAAAAGACTGGAGAGCATTACATTGATCCCATGGCCAAGGTCCTAGCCATTTAGATCGCATATTGCTAAAAATTGTATCGCTGGTTAAAGTAAGAAAAACCACTACAAAGAAACAAAAAATTCCTATTACAGAAACATACGAGCCGAAACTACTAAAGGCATTCCATCCAGCGTAAGCATTTCCTACCCTCAGCTACTTTGCATTTGTCATCATTCTTTCAGGCATCCTCAAAGAAGACCTTGCAACAGCATTTTGCATCTCTTCTATCAGTTGTGATTACAGGATTCAAGTCATGGTTTGAAGTAGTTTCTAGTGAACACAGTCCGCTCCAGCTTGATGCTATCCTACAGTATGAACTTCATTACTGTCCTCTGGAAGATTGTGTGTAGTGCAAGCAGTGTCTAGCAATTCTACTGGTTTTCATGAACTGTTGGACTGTATCTGGCTATGAATGATTTGCTGTATGTTGCCAGTGTCTTTGGCTCACTAGTTGATTCAGAATTTGGGGTGGAGTTACATTCCATGATGAATCCCTAAACAGGGGCCTTGTGCAAGGTGACGAAATACCCACCTTGACAAGTCTTTCTAAGCTTGCCTAGAACTAGTTGAGAATGTGTGCTGAATTCTCAATAAAGGTCTGATGTTTGAGAGAATTATTTTAGTTTCATGTGAGTATTAGTGTTTGAAATCAGCATAGCTAGAATGCCTCACATGATTTTGTTTGTTATTCCTTGGTGCCAATAATTCTTTGGATGTCTAACCATGCATGGAATTGATTTTAGCCATATTTAAGACAAGGTTCTCATGTGGGTGCCTGGTTACACTAGAGTATCTGTCATGAAAATGTCAAATGCAGTTGTTTCATCAGAACTTGTGGAAGCTCTATATTCCCTAGACGACTGCAGTTAAGGAGCTCTCTTTGCCTTTGCAGAGACCCAAGCTGTGCTATCAGCAGTTAACAAATTTGACGGCTCCAAGACTCAAGCTCTTACCGTTTTCATTGTATTAGGGGATTAGTGACTCACAATGTCATCCTCTTTGCAGTGATATGGGATGATGAACTACTCAGAAGATTTACAAAAAGTGAACTGTAGAATGCTGTTTATTTCTGTCCAGGCTTCAACAAATGTGCAATGGTAGTAAGGGGCTGTTATGTTTCTTCCTTTGTGTACGCAAATCCTCTGCTTCTGGTATATTGTTTCAATTTGCTTAGTTGCATTGAGTTTCTTGCAGTCCCATTAAGAGTCTGCATTCAAACTGGCTTAAGATAAATTTTGGAACTAGCTATGCTTGAGGCTTGCAGCATCAAGACCACTGACCCCAGAGGGTAACCCTGTCCCCTTTGTTTGGGTGCATGGCACTTTGCTTATGGACACAAGCAACAACTCAAAGCTACATTGTCAAGACCTTGGAAAGTGGGACAAAAATTATAGCTAACATTTGGTGATTGGACTGTGCTATGATTCCTTGACATTTGAACCAACAGGCATGTAAAATGACTAGGAAGGTAAGTAGAAGATGTGCTTGTTGACAAAATAGATTTGAGATTTTGTATTACTCAAATTCAAACTTCAGTACTACCATGTGAGTTTTGTGAATGGATAAGGACATACAGACTATAGAAACATGATATAATGGCAGAAGAGGGAAAAAAATGGGAGCTAATCTTGTGCATATGCTCCATGAGAAACCAAACAATCATTTATGGGAATTAGCTCCTACAGAAAGTTATCCAATGTAGTTATCAAAACCCTTTACTTTTCTCAATATCCATCTCCCAAAACATTCCAACAAGGAATTCTAATCTTCTCAAATTATGTACCAAAGCCTCCAATGACTTCCATATAACTTGCCCATTGACAAATACAAGTTAGCCTAGATGTGTAAGAATCCCTCTGCTGTACCATATGCAGCAGCTATGTGGACATAATATCAGCTAAAACAGAACTGCCAGAAGCAAGTTTCAGGTGCAAAGTTCTTCCCAATTAGGTATCCTAACAACCATAAAGTTCCCAAGTCACTTACTCAAATTTGCACTAGTGGCTCAGAAATCCAAATGGCTTCACTGCCAAAAGCAAACTGTGATCAAAATGAATTTGTTACTCCACATATGGTGATACCAGGACATAGCAGTATCTTTCCTATTCTGCAATGGTGCTGATATATCCTTTCGAAGTCATGCTATCAAAATGCTAGTGAAACACACACAATGGAGCAACAGGAAACACAACGACAACTGGTGTTTGTACCCACCAAACAATGGATAAGAGGTGGGCTGCAATTTTGAGAGCCTCCAACACTGGTTCTCATGCACATATAGTTACTTACTAAGCACTGTACAGATCCATTCCCTGAACATTGGTCAACAGAAAGTATGGAGTCTGAACCTGGTGTGCATGTAGTTAGTCAATCACTAAGCACTGGACAGATCTATTCCCCAAGGGTTGGTCAATAGTACCTGTGGAGTCTGGACTTTGATCAATTTAGTGGTGTGCTTTAGGGTTTCGGTACTAGGTTGATAGTACTAAAAGGGTGCTTGGACTGGGTGTGGTAAATCCTCCCATATCACTGCTTGTTTCAACAGGTACACTTGTGCTGGTAAAAAAGAACATTCCTCTGACATTGCATATCCTGCAATCCTGCACAATTTGCAATCGCAAACACCATAGCACTGCCCTGTTCCAGTGCACTGAAACAGGTGCAAAAGTCTTTCTTCCCATAACTCTTTCCTATGGTCACACTAGACAACCAGCTTTACACTGAGGATTTTCTTGCCATTTTACATGACTGATTTTGTACTCCTAGTTTTACATGCCTATTTGCAAAGAAACTTCTGCCAAGTTATCACTGTAGTACAAAACAAAATGAAAGTTGTAGAGCAAGCAAAAGGATGGAGCAAAACATCATCTGGAACAATCTCCTGAAGAGACTCATAGTGAACACTCACCATAGTCTTTGATGCTCTGCTATCTCCAAAGTTCATTTTGGGAATGGAGGGTCCCTAGTAATGTCGAACGCAGTCCACAAGGAAGCACTTGACAATTGCAGTTCTGGTCAAATCAGTTTTGAGAGAAGCAGCAATAATTTTGTTTCACATTACACAAAAGGAGTCAATACAAGCACTAGCCTGGAGCACAGATGTTGCTCAAAGCCAATGACACCTAGAACTTCAAATAAAGAAAAGGCCTGCCAAATGTAGGCACTGATTTGCTTACAGACTGCAAGAGACATTGGATTGTACAACCCTAAACCTAATCAACTAACCCTAAGCCTTGACTCTACCAAGGCTTTAATAAGATACACCCAATGTGCAGTTCATCAAAATCAAGCAAGTGCCAACTAGCTACTACAACCCACCACCCTTCTCAACATTCAAAACCCCAGAATCAAACCTTTGAGAAGTGAAGGATGTCGAAGATGGATCCTGCAAATGGATGAGCAGAATGATAGACACCAGCAAGTTGAGGAAGACAGTGAGTAATGTGTCCAACTTGGTTTCACTTAGCCTGCTTCCTGTCAAATGCAAAGGTCCAGGTACTGGCTCCAAACCTCTGAAAACATTCTGAGCCACAATGTCCACATCATGCCCAGTGCGCTTAAAAACTCCTTGTGGTACCTATGGGGTCATAGTCATAAGGCTGACCGGCTTTCACAAACCTCCCTTTCACCCTCTTCCGTACATCTGCTCTTGTTTTTCGGGATTCATATCGTATCCTCTTGTCAAACCTTTGAAAGAAATAGCAAAAATAACAATAGAATTAGGTGCATACACCTGAAAAGACAAAACAACATGGTTGCCACCAGTTCCGATAACAGCAGTGACATGACCAGATTATAATTCACCAATACAAAGGTCATAGTAAACATCACAGCTTGTGAAGCAAAAGTCATGGTTTTGAGTTTGTTGCTTACTTGCGGGTTTTCTTCTTCTCCTTGTATCGACGCATTGCTGAGTCTCTTGCCTGGGTGAGAGACATGCTATCAGGGCTTGTAGATCCCAAAGGTGGATCAGCATTTATAAACATTGAAGAGGCTGCAGCACAATCATGATAATCACTACTGTCACCACTCAGTGCAGAAAGTGACAGGGACAAGCTTGACCCTGTTCTCTGCATCACTACTTTCATCTCCATGTCATGACCCCCCCTTTGTCCCGGTGTGCCAATAATCATCCCAACTTCACTCATCTCTGGGGATGGAGGTGGCCCAGGCCCCTGTCCAGCTGACCCCCCTTCGTAGACCTGTGGTTGGGAGCCACCACCCATGGCACCCTGCAAGAACCAAAATTAGTCAGCAGTTTGTGTCAACAGGAACATGACATAGAAATGGAAATTCTCTCCTTACAGTAAAATCACCTTGCCATGTTCTTCATGAAAGAGATAAGCAAGAAACAGAAATAGGAACCCAGCAGAAAATTGCATCACAGACATAGGAGAACACCACAAGCTCAGTAATGAGTTTATCAAAACAGTGTCCTCAAATCTGGCATGTTTCTTTCATCACTTGGAAAGGGAAATGATCATTCACAACTGCAAATGTTGCACTCGGTAAGGAAACTTACATTGGTCAGTTCAAAAAGCTCTGACTCTGGGATGCTTTGCATGTGCTCACCAGCAGAGTCCTGGCCCATAGATGTGCAACCAGCCTCTATGTTGTCAAAGGATGAAGATGACAGATCTTGTGTGCTTGAGAAAATGTCTTCATAATTATCAAATGAAAAATCAACATCTGCCATGCTGAAACCCTCACATGGATCCCCCTCCTCTTCTCCTTCACAAATTCCAAGATCCTGCATGTTTTGTCCCCATAGCTGCTGGCCCACCAGAAGCACAAGAACATCAGATATATGAAATGGCTCATCAGACACTCTGCATAAAGCTTCCTTCATTTCAAAGCTCCACTTCCAAGGTATCACCCAACATTACATTGCCTGATTCTCCAACCCTAAAATGTGTCCAAACTCAGAAATTGAATCTGGTGTTGAGAGGCAAAGCTTTTCAGCCTGTATGTTGCTATCCAGAAAACAACAAAGCCTAAAGCAAGCAAGCCTGATGCCATTTGGCCTTAAATGTACAAAGAAAGCACACAATCATTTCTATTGGAGATGCAATGCTGTCAAATCTTGAAGACCTTTGAAGAAGAATGCACCTGACAAGAGCTGGAACGCCAGAAAGCATCTCCTCCTTGAATGAGACCATCATTGCAAGCTTCAGTTCTCAGCTGCAATGTTTCAGATGTGGCTAATATCTGGGAGTCTAGAGACTGTGAATTCTGCAAATCTGGTGCCTGTTGTTGTTCATTTGAGTGGAGCTGATTTGGAGATACCTTGGGCTGTTGTTGTTGTTGCAACTGTTTCTGATGCATAGATGCTTTAGGAGGTTCTAATAATGGACATGACTGAAGAGAGCTTGGATGTTCCTTTGAGTGCAACAATGCAGGTGGTTGCATCTGCTGCACCTGCGGGTCTAGAACTTGCAGTTTATGAAGCTGCTGCACAATCGTATCTCTGGACTGTTGTTTGCAGCTTTCATGTCCTCCCTTCCCCATCATCACTGGACCTGCTGGCAAGGGACTCTGAGACCAACCCAAACATGTGCCCATCAAATGGAGGCCTCTTGATAGACTGAAATGACAAGAAACTTCAGACCAAATTACAAAGGCAACAAAAACCCTAATCTCTCTCTCTCTCTCTCTCTGCACCTTCTTCACAGTAGATATCAGATGGCACCATTATCTGAAGCTTATGGGGAAAGAAAGCTTAGTCAAGGGAGATTCAGATTCGCCAAGAATTTGAAGAACAAGAAGAACTAGGGCTCTAGGGTTTAGTCTCTCTCGGATCATGTGTGAAACCCCAAGAGCCAGAAATGGGAGCGGCCATGCATTGAGGTTCCCATTGAGCAGAACCCTGTTTGAAAAAGGAAGGACCATGAAGTTGAGAGTCTGGTAGACTAGTTTGTACCTTGGCAAGGAGCGGAGGTCCAGCACCAGACATGGCTGCAAACGCTGCAACTTTTCCAGGTGAAGCTCTTACATCTGGCACACTGGATTCTGACCTTTGAGCTGCGGAGCTCGAACCCCATGCCTCTGATGCACTACTCGGCCCTGCACTGATTTGAGAATCCGAGGCTCCGGATTTCCCTCCCCAGTTTCTACTGCCGTTGTTGAATCCTGCGAGATTTGGAGGAGCTGCTGCTGCTGCTGCAGCAGCGGCAGACCGCTCGACACTGACCAAGTCACACTCCCAGAGGCTACCAAGCTCCGCTGCTGATGGGCATCCGGAGAAGCATTCGACGGCATGACGCCTATGCTGCGAAGGAAGCGGAGAGCAGCAGCTGCTGCTGCTGCTTCCATGGCTGTCCCAGTCACAGCTCTGGCACAGCGCCACATCCTTCTCCACGGGACATCGAACAGCCGCAGGTCGGAGGTTACATCCATCACAGAGAAGCGTTCTTAGATGCCGCCGCGAGAGCGCGTTGGCACCATGCACATGACGATCACAAGACAAACAAAGACGCGCCGAGTCCGCTCTGCAGTAAACTGTCGCTCGACCCTCCCCACAGTAATCACAAGCTGCTTCCATTTCTCACCCCAAAAGAAAACCCAACCCAACCCAACCCACTTCACATCCTGATCTTCTCCCCCCTACCTCTTCCCAACCCGACTTCCCACTTTCCTCCGAAAGATCAACAACCAAAGTCCAGTTCCAAGAAGCTTGATCAATTGAGCTACAGAGAAGTGAAGCGCTACCAACAAAGCTCCTTGTTTGTATTGCGTCACGGTTTTCACTACTAGTCTCTGGCACACATCTTGAAAGAACTCAGCTTCGATGGCAAAACTTCAAGCAGACATTCATTCTCTGTGCACCTTCGTGCTGCTTCCTTCCTTCGTTCTTCGTGTCCTCCCTCACTAGTGCGCACTCCGTCTCTCTCTCTCTCTCTCTCTCTCTCAGAGAAAGCGCGCGCGCGCGCGCGCAGTGCATTTGATCATCCTCCTTTGCATTGGAAAATCCCGATTCCTCATCCCCAATTCCTCATCCTCCCTTGCATTGGCACATCCCCATTCCTCATCCTAATCCTCCCTTGCATTGCCACATCCTGATTCCTCATCCCAATTCCTCATTCCCTTTAACAAACGCCAACTCTCGCAAAAAGCAAATCTCACAAAAAAAAGTCAGGTCCTGGGACTTGAAGCCAAAACTGCTTTGTACTTTTACAACAAGTAAAATCTACATTCATCATCTTTTCCACACTCCAAAATCCCTACTACTAACTTTACCACTAGGCTTAGTAAGTACTAAGTGCCTTTGCAACTTTCACACATGTATGTATGTATGTAATGTATATCCCTTATATCCCCCTCCCAACCCCCCTAGGCTATCGTATTTATTTGGATTTTTTCATTTCAACAAATAGAATATTTTTGAAGATTCAATATATTCCCACACAAATAATTTAATTTTTTGGAATTTTTATTTTTTTCTTGAAAATTTCAACATTTCTGAAAATAGTATAATTAGTGTCCAAGGTGCCTAGTAGGTAGTAGGTACTATGGTACTACTACATCTTGCAACCTAGGTCTCCGTTACTTACTAATATTCAGGTATCAAGAGATTCGGCTTTTGAGTTTGACATCTCAAGATCGAACTCACTCCCCGCCAGTGCGGAAGATGTTAAATCAGTGACACGTTCTTATTGCCAGTGATACAAAAGCATTGCTTGCTTCTTTTTTTTCCCATCCTTGACCTTTTGGCCTGTCTATCTTTTATGTAAAAGATAGATGTTGCCCAGACACACCTTTCTGCCCTCTTCTTATGCACGTTTTTTGGGTCTTGGACGGACACCTCTAGGAACCTAGACAACATTTTCTAGGTTCTTTAGGCTTGGTTCCTAGGTGCCCGTCACTGGCCCTAAAAGGTTTGTTGGGGGGCAGTAACGAGATGTGTTTGGGCAGCACCAAACACATGTTGTTCGGGCAGATGGGCAGTCAGGGAAAAAGGAAGAAGTAGGGAAATACTTTTGTACCAACTGCAATAAAAACATGTCTTGATTTGACGTCTTGCCCACGTACCTATTTCCGTTTTGCGTGTGGTAGGTACCTATTTTTGGTAGGTACCAACTCTGGGTAGGTAGGTAGGTAGGTAGGTAGGTACTCCTTGTGCTTTTTCTTTTGGCAGGAATGCTTGCCTGCACACGGTACACCTTCACAGTGGAATGGACACTCTGAAGGAGAGAATGAATCACCCGCAGACACCAGCAAATACTTAGCCTACCAGCTTCTTCACATGAGTACACAATTTCATGCGAGCAGTGGATTAATGGAGGACTGGAATCAAGTTCTTAGACCGCGTTCAGACTAAGAAAACAACTTTATTCGCACAGCGGAATCGTAGCTACTAGCTACACAAGTTGGCCCGGTCATCGACAGCAGTGAAGATTTCTCGATTTTCCTTCGCAGAGAAGCTGCTCAATGAAAAGCCCACAGTCTGAATGCAGTACACAGACAGATCTACTTCAAAAAGAAACCCCACCCATATCTCTTTCACTGCAGTAGAGCGCACACTAGTGCAGCACGCACACACACACAACACAAAATCCGTGGATTACAAGTAAAAAGTACACAGCAAAGAAATTCTCTCCAGATCTTTGCTTTAAGGGCTAGAGCTAAAGCTAGACATCGCCACCTATCTCAAAGGAATAGTGATATTGAAATCAAGGTTGATTTTTTCTTTCTTTCTTTGTCCTCTGAAATCAACCAAAATCCTGCAGTAGCCAGATCCTGTCTTTCTTCACTGAGATCAAGCAAAATACTGCACTAATCGACACCCCTTGGGGCCAAACAGGAACAAGAAGAAGGAGAAGGGATGGAGAAGAACTAGCTAGCGAGAGAACTACAGAACTTGATCCAGGCTAATTAATCAAGGTTAATGGAAGTTAAGCTCCATTAAGTTTAAATTAATCAGCAATTAGCAACTTGTAAGTGGATACTCAAAAAATCCAATAAAAATTGATGGCTGGAACCATCACCTGGAAGACAAAAGGGTAGGCCAAAGAAAAGACAAAAGGGTAGGCCAAAGAAAGGCCAAAAGATGCATAGCTTACAAGAACCAAAGAAAGAAGAAAAATGGCATATATAAAATCAAGGATAGGAAGCCATCCATCAAAAGTACAAGGCAAATGAGATCACAAGTAAACACAACCCAATGAAAAAACGACAACAAACAATCAACAAAATAATAAGGAAAGAAAAACCCTAACCAAATAGGACCCAAGGCTACAAAATGACGATCAACAATAACAAAGAAGACCTAAGACAAGAAAGCAATCATATGCCACAAATTGGCTAGTGATAAAGGTGCACTAGCTATGACGTGTGGAAGAGATTAAAAACTTCAACCAAGTGCAACAACCTGTTGAAAAATCGTTATGGCTTGTGCTTAGTTTAGGGCTATGGACACACATTATCAATAGTGAAAGATGAACATCAAGGTGGCTAAAAAAAACCGCTAAAAATTCATGATAATGGTATGTGCACAAGCAATAAAAAATGAATCAAAACAAGAATGAAAACACCCATATGTTTCAAATAGCAAGGGGAATGAAGTCATCACTTGATGTTCGTTTGATGTAAGATTGTGTCATTTTTTTAGTAGCCATTGTCGTTACATGTGATGTCGTTGTTGATGCTCATTGCACCATATCTGTGTGAGTCGAATCAACAATAACAATGTCTATCAAAATAAGAAAACCATCTTTGGTAATAAAAATATTCATTTGTCATATGGTGTGATAAGGGAAAAAGTGAAAGACCTCCTTCTGAACATGTGTTCCATTCTCCAAAGCAATAGCTACAATAGTATTTTGAAATGTGTCATGGACTATTATACATTCACTCCCACAAGGTATTAAAACAAATGGGTACTTAGATCATCAATGGTATGACCACACTAACACCGTGAAAGGTGGACAATTATAGGATGTGACAAGCCAAGATGACTACGTAATGTTGTAAGAAAGTGGGCTGATCATAAACAAAATGTTGATGTGGTAAGATAAGCTAATAACCAAGCGCTTGCCCCTAGACCCACACATGAGCAGAGATGTGCTTACACGATATTCAAAAAAACAACTACTAGAAGGGAAGCAAATTCTTGCTCATGTAAGCAATCTGCCAAAGAAGCTTAAGCAATCTACCAAAGAAGCTTACAACTGGGGGTAAGATTAAACCACTAAGCTTTCAAAAGGTGGGACATGAGAGCGAACACCCTAAGGTAACATGGCTCAAACATTTCATAATGCCATTTGGAATGGGGAAGTGCTAGTTTCAACATGTGTTATTACATTTAGAAGAATAAGGCAATCATCCTCCTAAAAATGAATGACAAATGTAGGAATAATCAATGCCCAACACCCCAAAAATGCAAAAGCAATAGTCAGAACCATAGAAAGGAGGCCAAGCTCGCCCGAAGAAGCAAAAAAAGTGGCATGATGATGAGTTAGGTGATTGATAGAAGCACCAAAAGATCTCACACCAAGTAACTTTTCCAACATAGTTATGGTACGAGTATCAAACTCAACATAATGTTGCAAAATACCTAGAAATGGGAATACTATACGAAGCAAATAGCCTAGGCATTAAACGTAACACAACGAAAACATCGCAAAACCCGCCTAACAATCTATAATCATAGAGAGACTAAATATCGTCTAAAATCCTCATGGAGAGCCTCAGTCACAAACAACTCAACAAATAATTTGGATCCCACCAATGCACCCAAAATATAAAAACCTAAGTTGGGAGTAAGAAAGCCAAGAAGAAATGATGTAGAGTAGTTCAACCCCTAAAGAAACCAAACTACACATTTCACTAGCTACACTAAATTACTTAATGCTAATATCTTTTCCTACAATTGTAAAAACGTAAGAACCACATTTGATGCGAAACTTATTATATGTGTATCATCTATCAAGGAAAAGGAAACACAAGTAAGGTGGGCTACTATTGTAGGGTGAAAAACATGATGGTGAGCCAAAGCAAACAACATTCCTCCCAATGAGTCCCCTGTGGGTGGAAAAAACAAAGGACTCCCATGGTCTCATCAAATGGGGCTGTGGGTGTGCTCGAAACTAATGCATGTATTGCTTGAACGTGCTCCCCTATATGAGTAAGGGCATGTGTGCGACATAATAAAGCTAATCCCTTTCATGGGAGGAAGTTATTTCAAGTAGAAAGCTATCTCACCCACAACTTGAAATCTTGCAATTTTTATTGATTTTTTTGGATTTCCATGAACTTTTCTCCCAACATGTTCTTGAAAACTTAAATTCAAAAACTACCATAGTACCTTGGCAGCTTTGGCACACTTTATATATTCTTTAATCCTAACTTTTTTGAAATTTTACTTTTCACAATAACCAATTTTTTTGAAGGAACATGAAAAATCTTTTGAAATATTTTGGAATTTTTGAATAATTATTCAAAATTAATTAATTGTGAACAATAGACATGTGCTGAAGCTAGCCCTCCACCTGTCCTATGATATTGGGCTATCAGTTTTCTTTTGGCTGCACTTCTCCAATTTCAGCTCCACTTCTAGCTTGAATTTGAAAGATTGTGAGTTGGCCATTCTGAGATGTGCACATAGATTGAAAAGAACAAGATTTGTTTCCTCCTTAAGTTTTTTTACATAAACTAACCTTGACATTTTACTAGGTGATTCTCAAGTTGAGTATTCTTGTAAATCGACTCTTATGTAAGGGGTCATAAGAGGGTATTATCAAAATGATAATTGAGGAAATTGACAATGATATATTTTGCACAAATTAATAATAAGTGGGCAGCTTCAACACTGATAAAATTAATTGTAAAAATATTTAAATATTCAAAAAAATTGAGGAAAAAACATTTTTGAAAGAAAATTTAAAAACCTTTTGAAATATTCAGGGATATTTCATTTTTCTTTAGAAATCTTCAAAAGTAATTAATAGTTTAACAAATTGTGTCTAAGACCACTCTCCAAGGGAATTTTATGGGGTTTGTCCCCAAGCCCAAGCCAATATTCCCCATCTTGGGACTATAAGATTAAAAATATTCCATTTTCAAGCCCGAGCCCGAGCCCATTCATTTCATGGCCTCTTTGGGACATAGTGGCTCGGGGTCCTAATCATGGGTGTCATGGGGTTGGGAGAAAATGGCCTCAAGGTACTTGGGGGGTTGGATGTGGCAATCTCCCCCTCAACCCCCCCCCAAATAGGATAAGAGGGGATATGGAACATGTGCACCAAGACTCTAGGCCAAAAAACTTTCTTGTTGCATACCCCAAGCCATAATGAAATTTCATAATGTTACCATGCCTTCATGGATGACCATTGTGGATGTGTTATTTCATACATGTATAAATACAGAATGAAATTATACGTTTCAATCCTAATCCTTGTTCCCATTGACGCCAGATTACCAAGGGCCGAGGACAAAACCATGCAAGATGTCGAACATAACACCATTAACAGGATTTGTAAGATGTCCAGGCCCATGTCCAAGGGAATCAATCTTAGGGGGTTTGTCCCCAGCCAGACCCAAACCAATATTCCCTGTCTTGGGACCCCGAGACAGAATATTCTACTATAAACCTCAAGCCCAAGCTTCACTCCTTTCATGGCCTTTTTAGAATTCCTTACTTGATCGGTATATAATGGATTGGTACGCAAGCTGATTATAGCACTGATTATAGCACTGATTATAGCACAAACCAAGCTCATTATTATTGTCCTTTCCACACTTTCCACATTATTATTGCTGCCAAAATGTAACATGATTCTTAAACTTTTCTACTTTCCTCTTTGACATGTAGCCAAATTTGGGTTAAGTCCTCTTGTGGATGATTGCCAACCCATCTCCCTCGTAAATTTTTTATTTGAACAAAGTGCACAAGCAATGTTCCAGAACCTTTGTCTGTAAATAGTTTTTGCACATTGAACTGGCTAGTTCGTTAACTAACGATGCATTCACACTTGATGTTAAGTCAGTGTTAAATGAAAATCTAGATGGCATCTTAGGTGGCACCCAAATGTTAAATGGGCAATAGTTTAATGTTAAGTGAATGTTAGCTTAACATAAAATCTTCATGATAAGTAGGTTTGATTCCTAAATGACTAGCATGGTGTTAAGGGACTCAACACTAGAGTCCTTAACAAAAAGTGTGAACATATCTTCAAAAAAAACAAATTCAAACCATCAAATTTAACAATCCCATTGGCCTGAAAAGAAAAATGTTCAAGTCTAAACACAACCTTATTATGCTGAACATTGAAAATATTGATCCCTTCTCAGTGCATTTAATCCTGAGTCCCGGTATTTCATACCCTAATTTAGTAAAATTTCATTACTTTGCACACAACAGCCAGGAGGGGGTGAAGAAGCATCACATGAGGGCAACTCAGGTCCAAGAGGGCATGACTTTATGGATAACTGTAGCATGTTCCAGAAAGTTCCAAAAAATCCCAAATTTTTTGGTTCAAGAAATCACAAAATTTGTCAAAAAAAAAAGGAAACATTGATAATGATTATGGGATGTCAATCCCTTGCCTGAATACTTAAATTTTAGTGGGGAGAGAATTTGGAAAATTCCTTAAGAAGCCCATATTTCAAGCATCTCTTTGAAACCAAACCTCAACCCAAATCCAATTACAAATGTCTCCCCCAAAAAAATTTGTGCTATGTTGTTACATATTATGGGCCACTTTAAAGAATAAAAGAAGCACACTTTATTGGCTAAACCCAACTTCAGGGTAGTTGAAACAATGAGAGACTACTACCCACAAAACTATGCAAAATAGAGTTAATTTGGTCCCACATTTTGAGGAATGTTCTCCAAGTGGAAACTGTGGGTTTAATTTCTTGGGAACTTCATGGAGCATTTCCTATTTTTAACTATTTCAAGCTTTTCAGCTTGCCATAAGGGCAGAGCTGTATAATTCACTACTTGATCAGCCACTTGTTCCAAAGGGCAACAAGGTGTGTGTGACCTTGCCATTTAGGTTTTAAAGTATCTTAATGCAAAAGAAGAATTATGGAAACTCAAATATTTCACCGTGCAAAATATAATCTTCAAAAAATCGTCTAAAAGAAACCAAAATCCTTTAAAGATATTCTAACTCTGTAAACTAATCTCAAGTTTCAACACAAGCCAAAACATCATCTTTCAAAAATCTTCATTTAAAAATAGATCTATTACCCAACATCCATTAAGCTACCATAAAATCTATAATGAATCTAAATACAACAATAGCCTTGCCTCGGTAGGCAAGGCCAACAAAGAATTTGAATAATGAAGGAGTAGATGGAGTTGGGAGGATGGACAATCTACTAACAATAATGGACTACTAGAGTGTTTTTTTTTTTTTTTTTTTTTTCCACAAATAGCTACCAACAATAGGTCAAACAATGCCAATTGAGGTGGGGGAGGGGGGGTGGGAAAATGGCACTTTTTTTAAATGTGCAAATACTACTAGGAGGGAGACACACACAAAAGCTCTAATAAGGGAGCTTGCTTTTGACCTCTAGTTACGCTATCCATAAGCTTTTTGATCATGATGGTTGAAAGCAGCAACAAAACAAAAGGGCCCAAGTCAAAAAGAAAAAAAAAAGTGTGTGCTCTTTTGTCATCAATGCTTGTCTCTTTTGTGCAGTTCTACTGTAGCAGCTTTCATGACCCTTTTTTTTTTCCTTACTAGTGCACTTTTTCTCTTTGGAACCCAGTTTTGTGGGTCCATCCTTCCTTAAGGGATGACACTTTGCTTTTCTCCTGCCTTTGCTATCTTAGCCAGTTATGACTAGGCGAAGAAGACACTGCAACAACATGGGTCCTTGCATGCCAAATGGTTTCACTGGATTTTGAGTGAAGTCATTTGTCTCATTGAACGAGATCTTGCAACAACATGAGTCCCTGCATGCCAAATGGTTTCACTGGATTTTGAGTGAATTCATTTTTGTCGCGTTGAACAAGATCTAGCAGGGATATAGTGAATTCACTTATTCGCTAAAGAAGGACTAGTGAACTACACCCACATTTTGTACTAGTGAAAGCTTTTGTCTGTTTATTGGCTCTGCGCCCTAGTGAACTACACCCACATTTTGTACTAGTGAAAGCTTTTGTCTGTTTATTGGCTCTGCACCCTTTATGGTAAAGACATTCTTATACACCCATAAACACAGGCCAAAGTTTGGTATCCTCGCACTCTAAATAACTGAACGATCCACTTGAGCTTCACCGTGCTAGCTACAACTAACCACCATGTCTAATTAAGTATGTTGAATGTTTATCATCCTTACGAATGTCTTTTAAAAGGCAGAGCCATTGTGCCACAAGTCATTTGTTTATTGACTTAGAACATCTCCACCACAAAGCCCCTACTTGCCCTTGGAACGACAACTACCAAAAAATAAGTAGCGTTGTAGACCCCACATCAACGCTTGCATCTTTTTTTCCCCCCATGCTCCAACAATGACGCTCATTGTACCATTATCGATAAATGCCCTAACATCATCATGTGTATGTTTTTTTCTGTATCCGTTTTGTGTGTGATTACAAAGCAACATGCTTGTGTGTACTCTTGCAATTAAACTTTTTCTTTTTTTTGGAAGACATACAAAAGGAAATGAGGGGAAGCTTTAACTTTAGGAGTTTCATAGATGAATAACAAATCTTTGCAAAAGCCAAAAGACAACAAGCAAAGAACGTAGAAACCCGTGATAACAAATGAAAAACCATCAAAAAGTGATATTATTCAAGAACCTTAAGAAATGTTTTATATCATGTTAAGAAATCATAAGAGTATTTTTGCAATTTCTATGTCATTGTTTCTAATGCAATGCAAGAAGATCTTAGATCCAAAGACAAAAGAAGACAAACATCACCACCACAATGCAAATATGCCAATTGCAATTACAAAAACATCTTTAGATGCAAAATTGTATTCCCTCATTCAACAACAATGAGCAACAAACCTTGAAAGACCATATCCATACAACACAATGCACACCCTAAGGTGACAATTTCAACATCACAAACACAGTCACTCTCTTAAGAAATCATGTGGTGGGAGATGCACACTACAAGTTCTTTTACAAACATCTCTACAACTTCAATGAGGTTGTTAACCTCCAAGACTTGAATATGGCAAAGTTTATGACAACATCTTTGAAATTTCCATGGCTATAGAATTGTGCATACATGATCTTCAAGTGCATAAATAAAAAAACAATAACTTGTTTCCAATATAGATCATAGGAGAACTCCAAATGGCATCATGTTAGGAAGAATTGATGCAAGGATGTTTTGATCTCTTTTCATCCCTCTATTGCACCAACAAATCAATCCTCAAACCGTTTCCAAATTGAACAAAAAGTTTTAGTAAGTTTTGTGGTGTGTAGTCATAATGGGGCACCACGACTCTAAACCACCATAAAGACCACCAAACTTTTCAACACTTTTAACTTTACAAGGGAATTTAATAGGTTGTGATAAATATGTTTTTACTCATAAAATAAACATTTGTGGTGAATGATTATGTCACTTATTTGTTAACAGTGAAAAGCATAATAATTTGGGTAACATTGTTTTTAAACCTACCATGTGTCACTTCAATAATAGTTCATAATCTTTTAGACAATAGGCTTATACATTCCATGAATGTTCAACAAAGAAAATTGTGTTATATAGTCTTCTAAACTAAAATATTGTATATTGCAAATAATATTCTCATGTTTTGTTTTCATGTTTCCATATTGATCATTTAACATTCTCAGGATGTTCCCATGATGTTTTTACAATGTTTACATGGTGTTTGCTTTTCTTGTGTAAATTCCATGGCATGTAATAATCATTCACAAAGATGTTAATGTAATGGAATAGGTTCATAGATGCCCATTATGCTAGGTCCATCACCCATCCACATGCGACTTACATGGCATAGTGGGCAATCATTTCCCACACATTTTTTATAGTTAGTTACTATTGTTATAAGCAAATTGATTTTGGGGACTTGGGTATCTCATGGCTAAAATTTTGTTCTTGTAAAAAGTAGCCACATTCCATTGTAAAATAAAGGTGATTACATGTAAAACTTTGCACCTTTATTTTTAAATTTTTTTTTCTTATTTCCCATTGCTAAAATATTTAATCAAGTCTATCTTTAGGTATGTCATTATAGTGCCACCTTTGGATCCATTTTTAATTTTTTAATAAATGGATGGACCCTATGATGAGATTTTCAATTTTAAATGTTCAAATTATTTTACTTGTGGAATTGCCTTTGGAAATACATTCATTCATATTATCGCAACCCTACTTTGAGAAAGTGTGAGGATGAAACTCACACTCCCAAAATGGGGACTTGGGAGTCCTCCGGGATTCTCAAAATTTCAGAGTTCGATGGTAGGGATCAAAACACCTCGCATTGAAGTGTTCTTTATATCATTGGAAAGCTATCAAAGTATATATGTCAAAAATGGGCTTGCATGAGCCATTTGGACATCTACATCACAAGTTATGGCAAAAAGAAGGGCCGGAAGTCAAACTAACAGTTTGACTCCCGACCACTAAAAGTCGGGAATCAACCCAACCCCAGTGCGTGCAAGTGGAATGCGACACATCATTGGAAAGCTCTCGTGGAGAGCTACAAGTTTTACTCAGACCTCATCCCAATCAGAGGTCTGAAAAAAAAGTTATGACCTCACAAAGTCCCAGGAGTCCAAACCAAGACAATTTCGGGACTCCTCCTTAGGAGTCTTGGGACAAAAAGCCATTCGAATGTAAGTGTCGTAGAGAGACGCAGAGAATACTATATGGGGGAAGGTGGTGGCTTCCCCCGCGTCCAAGTTGTGGTGAGTCTTGTGAGTCTAAAGTTGCCCATGGCTTGTCCTAACACTGAAGGTGCTCTAGAAAGTGAACTAACCAACTTGTTGGTTGGTTTGATGCAAGTTCGAATAAATAACCAAATCTTGTCACTCTTCCTAGTCCCATCCCGGAGCTTCAGCGTGCCTCTCTACCCCTTCTAGTGCTGAAAGCTAGGAGCATGCCCCGGGGTTCTTCACAATTCCGCTATTTGAGTAAATTAGACCCACCTTGGTCTAACTAGGAATTTGGGAGTGCATCACATATTAAATTTCTCTAATATTTACAATACACACATTAGCCAAATTGAAAATCAGCCATTTTTGTTCCAGTGAAAAATAGCCTATGAACATTATAAGATGTTGCAAGGGGACATGCACATGTAAAAAAATGGAAAAAAAATAAATTGTTGTAATATTTAAATGCAATTAAGCATTGGAGCCATGTAACTTTATGGGTAGCCAACAACATCACCATGATATTTCAATTCACTATTGATGTCTATTAGCTTTTGCCCATCACCACCATAAGATGTAACCATCTTATTCCATTTCACCACTATTAACTAACATTTAAAGTTTTAACAATACTAGCAAGGTTGCACCAATATCTTTAACTCAAATATGAAAGAACATTTCCTACTTGTTGCATGTTGCATTACAAATCAATACCTTTTCAAATAACAAGGCATAATTTTTGAGCTAAACATTTATTTGTAGCCACTTGGTTTTCTTTTTACACACAACAATGTTGTTGAATGCTTTCAAATTTCTCGTGGTTGTGGAAAAATGTTGGCACAAATTTTATATATATAATCCTTAAACAAAATCACGATTCCCCATTCAAATTGTTGAGGCTACTTTTAATTCAATGAAGGTAAGTGGTCTTTATGTCTTTACATTTTAATCCTAGGTAAATGCATATGAAGAGTTGTATAAAACATCAAGTTACAAATTGTGTTACACTTTTGTTTGTTTCAATCTAAAATTTTGTGTTAACGGTAGAAAATTGTCCTTTGTTGGTTAAAAATCGTGGGTGTTAAAAGATGGTAGTACTATCATTAAACGGTAGTTATCATTAAATGGCAAAACAATCCTAGGAGAATTTGAAAATGTCTTTTTAATGGTAATATCGTCAGTATAGTGAATTACCTTCATGGGACAAAATAATCAAAAGTTAATTCTATGAGAAATTATAATAAAAATAATATTAGTTATTTAAAATAATATTTTTGTCTAATTTACTTAGAAGGGCATGCTAGTAACTATTTAGTTGCTAATGGTAAATATTTTATTTACTATCTTTTATTTATTAAGGGATGAAACCACCTAGGTTAATTAGTCCAAGTGGATAAGGCATGGATGGATTTCCCTTAACTAAGATGTGTGGAAAGGATTAGGATAAGGATAATTAAGAGGATAAGGATCCAACCTTTGTGTAATGAACATTCTTCTTAAATTCCTTATTTATTTTTTAGGAATAGTAAAAGATTTGATTAAAAGAATCTTAGAAGATTAGAAGATGCTTGTGTGTGACACTCTTGTGTGGGAAAGAAAGAGAAAAACATGGAAGGAAGTTGTATTTGTCCTTATGTAATGGAAAATGGTTGAAAATTGTATGGATTTTAGTGTTTCTTCTTAATGTGTGTTTTACTTAGAGTGTGATAAAGGAAGGGAGAGTAGTTCATATCAAGTTTATTTAAAACTTTGTTACTCTTATGTATTAGTTCTTCATTTTGTCTATAAAATTAAAATATTATCTATTATTTGTTCTAATTTTGGAATAGAAGGTGCATTTTGCCACATGATGATAGTTGCCATTGGAAGGCAATGACAAGGAGGTAGACATGAGATTTGAAGTTTGTAAGGAAAATAACATTGCAATAGACGATATGCAACAACCACAAAGGGTCTGCATGTGCTACAAATGGTAGGCAACAACTACAAAGAGTTTGTAGGTGTTGTGGATGGTAGGTAATAGCTATCGAAGGTCTAGGCATTTATGGGTCTTTTTTCAAGCTTGTCACATGATGATAATTACTACATGATGGTACTTGTTGCATGATAATAGTTACTACAAGATGATAGTTGTTATAGGATGATATGTAGACAATAAACAAGTCTTATTCTCATGTGTTTCCATTTTTTTTTAATTCCTTTTTTTATTCAGCAATATTTTTCCTTGATGGCAATTAATTTGCCTAATTCCACATTTAGTATTTGTGTTCCTTGTGTTGTTGCATCTTTATTATATTTGTTACTACATTTCTATTTTGTTATGCTTATGTGTGCATCAATAAGACCATGAAACACAAGTTGTTCGAGTATGTAGCAAGGTCCATAATGAAGTTGAAACCCACATTATTGCAATACTTTGCAAATAGTAAAAACATCAAGAATGCAAACCCCTTTGGTTGGTATGTGATTTTATGCCTTCGCAATTGTAGCCATGACCACATGCCTCCACATGAAGTTGGTGACATATTTGAATGATTATAGTGAAAAAACTTACCTTTATTGTGAATGGTGAGAAGTTTTCGGCCATGCACAACATGTTTCAAAAGTAAGGATAATTGTCACTTGGGACTATTTTCAAACTTTGATTTCACAAGTGAAATCAAAGTGTTAAAGTAATTTTCTAACCCTATATTAATTTTGATTTAAATGTGATTCATTTTGATTTGTTGTGAATTTGGGGGCTTTGTTTGGCTTCAATGTTTTTCTTTTAAAAATCAATGGTTTGCAAGTACAACTACCCAACTAATCAAAAACTTGGATAGTCAATTCCTTCAATGCACCTTGCTTGATGCCATGGGCATTACATATCCATAATATAGGCTATAGCTTGATTGTGAAAACAACTTTGCTAAGCACTTGGAAATATTGAATGCTTGGTATTGTGAGCCAAAAATTGTGTGGTATGGTGAGTCTAGTCCATTGGTTCCACCTTTGTTTAATTGTTGGGGGCTTGATGCACAACAAAGGATGTTCAAGTTGTGTATGAAAAACAATTCCAAGGTTGCCATGGAACCACTATTTTATCTTAATCCATTGAATCACATTTGGGGGACAATTCATGCATCTAGGGTTCTTATTCATTCCTTCCTTTAGTAACTTAAATTGCCAAAGATGGCCATAGTTCATATTTTAGGGAATTTACAAGATGAACAATGTTTTTCATGTCTATAACATTTTTCAAGTGTAAGTTTCAAGCTACTTTAGATCTTGTCCTTCCTCTTGTAGTTGACATGTGTAATCAAAAGTTCCTCGCTTTAGAAAATTTTCCATCTATTGTCACATTTGATGTTTGGATTGGAATAGATGATTATTATGGTGTTCTTGTGTAGTTGAAATTTTTGTAAACATTTGTGTAAAGTAGTCATATTGTTGCATTTACATACTTGGATATGATTTTCCCTAGATCTAATAGTTGTTTGATGTTTTAAGCTATTATTTGCAACTCCTTTTGTTTCCATCATCTTAGTAAGCTTAATGAAATTGTTGCATTTGAAAATATGGAAATTCACATTATGGATTTTAACCTTTTTGTCGAATGATATTCTTTTCATGATTATACAAGTGTGATAACCAATTTTCTTGTCATTCACAATGCCATGGAGCTAGTAGTAGCACCTTCTCAAACTAGATGATAAATAATAGCCTTAAATCTATTTCTAAATGTTGGTTGTACCTCTGAATGGCATGCATAAAATTCCATTTGATTGCCATCGCCCTTCACTTGCAACACACACAACTTTGCCATGTCCTCAAAGATATGTTGGAAAGCTTATAAAAACTTCTAAAAACTTCCAAATGTATGTTTCATGGATTTTTCTAAATTTAAAAAAAAATCGAAACATCTAATATAAGGAAATTTCTAGAAACTTTTAAAAACTTCCTTTTTAGTTTATTGTGCATGACATTTGGTCACCATGGTTTTTTGTTCTATATACCACCTTAAAGTCTACTAAGGTTCAGGCCACATAATAACTATTGGTTTCACAACCATCTCAAAATGGGACTAAAAATTAATTGGTAGGCCAATTTTCTTGGATGTTTTTTGCAAGTAATTACAAAATACATTTTTAAAACAAATAAGTGAAAGAATCAAGAAGCCAACTAGGCCAACAAGGAAGCACAAAGAGTGAAAGGGACAAACATGAGCCAATGCCTATCATAAAAGCTAAGGTTGAAGTTAATCATAATCTAGAAGGAAAATCAATTTCGATAATTGTTAAGGACCTTGTAGAAGTGACAATTTGATGGATTTTTGTGTCCATGTTGTTGATGTTAAATCTATTTTTATTGTCACTTCAACAATTGTTATGGATCTTACAAAAATGTTCCCTAGAGATTTTATATATTGTGTGTGTTTGGTGAATACATGGTTAAGTGGTTTAGTTTTGGCCTTTGTATAATCCATTTTTAACATTAGTTTATTTTTTTTCATTTTGTTAATTAACAACTTATGCATCCAATGTACATTTCCCTATGTTCCCATGAATTTTTTTGGATAACCCAAATGTATACATGGCTAAACATATACTTCACCAAAAAATCCATGTGAAAACATGAAGGTTTGAATGAAAAATGAACTATTAAGACTTAATAAAGAAATATTAAATTTTTATTTTTCTATAGGGAAAATTTCAATACATCATATTTTTAAACATTTCATAAGATGTTTTCCTTTTTTTCCAAAACAATTTGACCTTATTATGGCATTTTTTTTTGAGTTCACATCTCAAATTTTTACTCTATGACTAGGAGAGTGTCATTGGTTCAAAGGTCCATTATGAATGCATTCTTTTTTTAAAAACTCATCCATATTAATATGATTCCCAAGAAAGTTTAATGCAACATGGATGACTAAAAATTTGGCAATGTTAATGTGAAATATGACTTTGTGTTTTAAGTTCATTTATAATTTAGAAAACCTACAACTATGACAATTCAAACAATCCCATTCACCCACCAAATAAAATGTTACCACACCAAGGCCCTTTAGACTTGTGTTAACAAAACATTCAAAAGTGTTTTGTTTACGCATTGATAATTACTACACAATTTTTTCAAATTTTAAATCCTTAAACCTTATTTGAACAAACAAAAAATTATAGAATTAGTAGGTTCATGAACCATTGTGTAAACAAATTATAATAATAACAGTCATATTTTGAAGGTAAAGATCAATAATAAAAAATGCAAACCTTCATTCTTAATATTATAACATCCCATGGCCTATCTTTTGGTTCTAAAACCTTGACAATGATAATTAATAATAATAATGTTGAGAAAATCAAAATAGAAATTCAGAAAAAGAAAGTAACAATCCATATGTGTCAAACAAATGAACACATCAACCTCACAATTTTTTTTGTCTACACATATTTAACTATTGTAATTAAACAATTGCACCACAAACTATAGGGGATGAAAGCTTAGAAAGATTCACACTTAAGAACATGATCAACCAAAAAAAAACAATTACTTGAAAGAGAATCTTTTTTCCTATACAAAAGTAGTAGATATATTTACCTAGAAAATTGGTTATGATCGCATAATTGCAATTAGTCTCCCCACAAATGTTCATTGTTTGATGTTCACCCTAAATCTACCCTCTTTCAAAGCTCAACCCTATTTTTCCCTCTACTAAAAATATTTTCTTGTCAAAAATTTCTCAATTCAAACATTTCATCTCACACCTAAACTTCTCATTCAAACCTCACTTTCACGAAACATAATGTTTCAAGTCTCTCATTCAAATCTCTCACTTTTGCAAAACACAAAACCCAATCCTTATACAAAAAACACACTATGAAACTATGGTGATATTACATTTTGGTGGAAAAATGAGTTTCATCATGTCTTTAACCTTTTGGTGGAATCATGTTATGCCTTTGGTTGTTCGGTTCTCCTGCCCTTTTGGTTAACTTTGAAGATAACTTTATTTTGCCTTTTCTAAATTAATGCAAGTTTTGAAACAATGTTGCTTGCTAAATTTGAATATGGGTTAACATAATCTTATGGTCTTAACCTTGCTTTTCATTTCAACAAATTATTGTTTTATAAATTTTTTGATCCATTAGATTTTATAGAATGCAAATAATTAATGTCCCCTAGTAGCCCTCTTCATATTTCCTCATTCTTTAACTTGTTCCTTGCACTAGTGAAAATTTGGACTTTGTCATTTTTAGATGTAAAAATAATGAAAATGAAAGGATGTTTAATGAACTTCAAGTATTCCATATAACTTGATAGTTTCAAATCAATTTTCAGTTTCAAATCCATTGATGTACCATTTCAAAAAATCACACCCAAACTGTCCACGAGTTTCATGAAGATGTTATATATATTTTGTGTGTATTTTTCAAGGAATCCTCTTCAAGCCATCTCAACATATGTAAGCCAAATTTGAATCAAAACAAAATTATGTTGAAAGGAATGGGCAATAGGTAGCATTGTCCAACCCCCCCCCCACCACCCCGCCATTTCATGATTTTGAAAATTTGGTGAAAGTTTCCAAATTTTTGGCAATTTTTTTCAAATTTATAGTTTAAAATTTCCCTACCCGAAAATAAAACATTGGTGATAGGTTGAAGTTGGGATATTCAATTAATGGTAATAGATTGATAGTCTAAAATTTGAATACCTATTTAAGGCCAAAATTGTGTAAAAACCATGTTTTCAAAAAGACATGCCATCTTGCTTCATGGCACACATGATAAGTTAATTTGACATTAAAAATTCAATTTACTTAAATATATATATTTCTTTTTTTGGAAAAGAATATATATATATATATATATATAGGTTACATGTTTTATCATAAACTACAATAATCCCAAGAAAGATTTTGCATTAATTGGCAACATTTTTTTCAAAAACAATCCATGTTGTTGAAACATGGTCAAAATATGTATCAAAGATGGAAAATTGTATTAAAAAATGGTGAAATCCTTTCAAAAGGTCTCTACATGTGGTGAATTCATTTTTTAAAAAACTATTTACAACAATGAGATGTCTCTTTTGCAATTGTGTGAAATTTTGCATGAAAAAAGGTTGGAGAGGACTTGCAACCTTTTTTGATTGGAAATAGCCCAAAAAAAAATTAAAAAATTAAAAAGTTTGAAATCAAATTTTCTTGGGGAGAATTCAATATCGAAATTTTGACCAAAATTTTAAATAAATCACCATGTTTATATATGGTTCAAATAAATAGCCAAAAATGTGGAAGGATGTTTTTAAAAAATTACTTTCATATTTAGCATGTAGCCACATTTGGCTAAATCTTGCTAATGGATGATTGCCACTTTGGCTACATCGTAAAATTGACCAAAAAAACATTCGAAGGAAAGAGCCGAAAAAGAACACAAATATGCATGATTTAAAACAAGAGGAGAAAACCAAATTTGAACATACTTTGCATTTTGTAGAGAACATCAAATGTCAAATTTCATGCCTAGAGCCTAGGATTGAACCAAAAATAATGATTATCCTTTTTAGAAATCTAGGTTTTCTATTATGGATAAGTTTTGAATCAAGTAAAAGCCATTACACCTAGGAAAATGGTGATAGTGAAGCTCCCCCTCCCCCCCTAGGGCACATTGTTGTTCCATTGGGTGTTAAAGGTTCTTCCACCGCATGTTCTAGCATTAACCAATTTTCCCAACCATTGATTCACATCTCAAGCATGCTCTTCACCCTATATCTAACTTCCAAGAGTGGAACAAATAGATGATTACTTACGCTTGAAGAGGATAACCCTAACAAGGAAAGTGGAACATTCTCATGATTGATGAAAATCTAGGTGGCATCTTAGGTGACATAATGTTAAAATAGTGATAGCTTAGGGCAGAGCAACCCATCACCAAATAATAGCCAATGACTAATCAGGATAATAGTTTGAACATAGGTTTGTGATCAACAAATTTTTCACCCATAAATGCTTTTTAAAACCCCATTACCGACTCACTTGGTGAATTTTTTTTTGTTTGGCTTTTTTAACCACCTTCCATAGGACAGAGATTTTTGTGTTTGGTTATGGGAAAAAGTTAAGTCAATAGAACATTCATTTGTACCAACTTAAATAATCAAGTGTTCTATGATGGGGAAAAAGTGAGGCACTATGGACACTCATCTATACCCATTAAAATTTTAAAAATGTTATGTGATGGGAAAAAACTAGCCCCATTCAAAATACCAAGCTAAATGGTTTAAAAATTTTAAAATGGCACTTTGGGCTCCAATCAACCCCACTTATACCAAGTGATGTATACATAATAGAACCTAGCCCCAACATCTCAAATGATGATATTACTGATTTTGATATTGTAGTAAATGAAGATCAATGGGGGGAAGATGGAACTGCTACATACCTATTGAATATAACAATAAGAGAAAATGTTGGATAGAACCTGATGGGCAAAAGCACCCAAATGTAAGGTATTATGTGGATGTATTTACAAATGCTAATGATAGTCCTAAAACCAGTCTATCAAAAAATGCGCATGGACTACCCATTGATCTAACTAAACCTACTTGTGGAGTGCAACAAACTAATTTTTTAAAAACTACAATGCAAGATGCCTCATCTCTTGTCAATTTGTAGAATGCCTTAGTTATTGTTAATTTCTTGTCCTTGCCATGCTTGCCTGCAAGAAGAACAAAGGAAAAATAACCATTATAAGTTTACTACAATCAATTACATGTTGTGACATTTATTGAATATTCAAACATTTTGTGTGAGAAATCACTAGGCAAAGAAGTAGTAGAAAAAATCAAACAACAAAACAAAAGGAGAAAGGAGGACAAGAAGGTTAAATGAGTTGTTAATTCCCTAAATGTAGCTAAAAGGGCAATTCAAAAGTTGGCAAAGAATCGTGCAAGAACAAATTTTATGTCAGCTTGGTTTGTAGTTGTAATAAGAGAGGCAAGCGATAGGTTTCACCAAAATTTTGCAATGGGTTTAAAAGAACATCCCCTATTATATAAGGGTGTGAACCTTGGGATTTCAACAACATAGACAAAAGTAAGGGCAATTGCAACATCACAAATGAAAGCAAGGGGGCATGTTGCAACAAAACTATAACAATTCCCTTTAAGGTAGCCAATTTTGAAAGAAGGG
>Ga0209611_10000319_pt1 | contig 66544 bp, 56 predicted proteins | sample S1TSphgellanicum_3_FD_187693 | JGI IMG/M metagenome (GOLD analysis project Ga0209611, IMG submission 187693) | Host-associated microbial communities from peat moss isolated from Minnesota, USA - S1T2_Fc - Sphagnum magellanicum MG (SPAdes) (version 2) | ecosystem: Host-associated > Plants > Peat...
GATGGCATATTTTGTCCCCCCCCGCGTATTTTATGTCAGCCACTATTCAGAATGGTGAGCCATTCTTGCGGACAACCCGCAGCCGACCATCCGGCCCCTGATCAATCTGGACGTCGTCGTCAGGGTAGGTTACGGCATCGCCGGCGGAGCGGTCGCCTATCTCCAAGTACACGACCCTGATATCGCTTCGGTTGCACAGATGGTGGGCATTGCCGCTTCCTGCCTTGAAGCCGGGAGCGGATACCGCATCGATGGCTGCGGCCGAGAAGTCATCAGGCATCGTTACTTCCAAGCCGCGGACTCTGCGCTCTTCGCAATGAATTCGACGCTCCGCGGTGAAATACGGCGCGTGGCGCCGATTGGCATGATACAAAATTCCCCCTCGCCCACACCCTTCGCCCGGCGCGCTGCATCGAGTTCGTGTATCGGCTGATCCAATGGTTCGTCGGCCAGTGAAAACGTACCCCAGTGCACGCCGATACTGCGCTTGGCTCCCAAGTCCAAATGCACTTGAACCGCCTCCGCTAAATCTACGTGTTGCATGCTCATGAACCAGCGCGGGAGGCAGGCGCCAACGGCAATCAATGCGACGTCGAATCCCCCGCCCTGCTCCGCGCCCTGCCGGTCTGCAAAATGCCGTCGCGTGTCGAGGAAATCCCGGCTGTAGCCAGTATCGCCGCTGAAGTACCAATGAAAATCCGCGCCCAGGACACTCCAGGCGCACCACAGCGTTCGATTCCGGTCATGCAAGCCGCGTCCCGACCAGTGTTGCGCCGGAGTGCAGTGAAAATCCACATCCTCCTGCATATGATGTTGCCACCAATCGAGTTCCTGAGCGTTCTTGATTCCCAGGTCTCGAAGCCATGGCCCAAGCCCGAGCGGTGTCAGGAATAGCGGCGATCCGCCAGACTGATGCGACAGGGCCAGGATAGTGTCGCGGTCGAGATGGTCGTAATGATTGTGCGAAATCAGCACCACGTCGATGCGCGGCAACTGATCGAGGCGCAGGCCGGGCGGATATGCGCGCGCGGGACCCGCAAATCGTACCGGTGAGGCGCGTCGCGAGAAGATCGGGTCGGTGAGCACATTCAGGCCGCTGGCCTGCACCAGCGCGGTCGCGTGCCCAATCCAGGTGATTGCCGGGATCATCTCGTGACGGTGCGCATTGCGATGAATGAAGTCAACGTCGGCCGCTTCACACGGCGTCGGAACGAGCGGTGCCGGCGGCAATCCCGCGCGCCACCGCTGAAACTGCCAGCGCAGCAGCTCCCCCAATGATTTGGTGACCGAGGCAACGTAATTGTTGCGAAAGCCACGCGGAGTATGGTGTTTCGGCGAGGACACGGTGTGTATTCTAGCTTCTCTCAGCGGGCGATGCCGACCGCGCGAGAAGCCGCTCACGATCTTCCAGCCAACGGCACTCACACTCCGCACCGAGAGACTCGCGGCGGCGAGCCTGGCGCCGTTGGTTGGGGTCGCTTCCTAGTCCTTGGTCCGTGCGGCTTGCTGATCCGGCGGCGTGGGTGATAACTCGACCATTTTCAAGACCGAGTGCACGACTTTTTCCATGACCGCGGGGATCCGAACGTGCAGGCGCCGATGGTCCTCGACGAGACGCCTTCCAAGGTGCGCGGTGAGGCGCACTCCCTCATCGTGCGGGTAAGTCTTGGCTAGCGCCTCGAACGCCAACCACAGATCGTCGCTGTCCTCGTTGATCAAGTCTCCCCCGCCGTTCTTTGTTACGCCATTGGTGAGCGGCGAACTATGATGGCATCGCGAATCACCGGTCTGTGCGGTGTCGCACATACAGTGATCGCGTGCTCTTATTCACAATCACGGGGGATAAGCCTGTGCACAACTGGGTTATGAAGCCGCAGAGTCATGCCAAAATCAGTGGCTTGCATCGACTTGTAGAAGATTTGACCAGACGCGTGTGTGTGCTAGCGCACAGACCCTGAAGCGGTTGATCGTCAGCCTCGGGATTTGCGCCGCAGGTCTTTCCGTCTCGTGACCGTAGCATCCACCAATCCGCGCCTCACGACTCGGGCCATCGGCGATGACACCCTCGTCACCCTCATGGGCGATTGGATTACGAAAGACGACGGCGGTGCCGCCGACTCCGCAGCCGCAACCGCAGCGCTTTTCGATCGCAAAGATTTGAAGGTGATCAAGTTCGACAGCAGCCGGCTGGGCCGGTGGGACAGCTCGCTGCTGGTTTACCTATCGGCTGTGCGTGACGCCGCCGCGCCGCGCTCCATACGCGTCGATGACAAGGGCATTCCCGTCGCCGCCAGGCGACTGCTCGCACTGCTGCCGCAGCAACAGGCGGAGCCGAGTGCCGCACCGCCCGGGCGCCCGATGTTCGTGGAACGCTTTGGGAGTCGGGCCATCGCGCAATGGTGCGAACTCGTGGCGGTGACCGTGCTGGTCGGAGGGCAGCTGCTGCAATCTGGCGCCGCACTGCTGGGCCGCGCCAGGATGCGACGGGTCGATTTCGTCGGCTGTATGTACGATGCGGGTATCGCCGCCCTGCCCATGGTGGCACTCGTCAATGTGCTGGTCGGCGCGATCCTGGCGTTCGTCGGTGCCATTGAGCTCCGCCGCTTCGGCGCCGACATCTATATCGCCAATCTCGTCGGCCTGGCACAGGTGCGCGAGATGGCCGCGGTCATGACCGCGATCGTGATGTCGGGCAGAACGGGCGGTGCCTATGCGGCGGAAATCGCCTCGATGCAAGGCAGCAACGAACTCGATGCACTGCGGGTACTCGGGATCCCGCTGCAGGATTACCTGGTGCTGCCGCGTGTCATGGCGCTCACGCTCATGACCCCGGTCCTCTATCTGTATGGCAGCGCCATCGGCATTCTGGGCGGCTTCGGGGTCGCGGTGTCGATGCTGAATATCTCTCCGGAACTGTTCATGGCGCAAACGCGCAGCGCCGTGACGATGCATGAGATCTCATTCGGGTTTACCAAGAGCCTCGCCTTTGGCGCCCTCATTGCGCTTGCGGGGTGTCGGATTGGCCTCAAGGCCGGGCGCAGCGCCAGCGACGTCGGCCACGCCGCGACCAGCGCGGTCGTGGTCAGCATCATCGGTATCATCATGCTCGACGCGGTATTCGCGGTGTGCGCCAACGCGTTGGACATCTAAGCCGATGGACCACGAACACCAGGAGCCGGTGCTGCAGGTGCAAGGTATCGCCGTCGGCTACGGCGACCAGGGCATTCAGCACGACGTGTCGTTCGACGTCAAACGCGGGTCGATCTTCGCCATCATGGGGCCGAGCGGCTGCGGCAAGAGTACGCTGATGAAGGCCTTGATCGGCCTGCTGCGACCGAGCGCAGGCGCGTTGCGTTTCGGGCCCGAGGATTACTGGGCACTGGACCAGGGACGGCGGGACGACTTCGGGCGGCGCTTCGGCGTCTTGTTCCAGGGCGGCGCGCTATGGAGTTCGATGACCGCCGAGCAAAATGTCGCGCTGCCGCTGCAGATGTTTACCCACTTGAGCGGGGCGGCGATTGACTCACTCGTGCAGCTGAAGCTCTCCCTGGTCGGCCTGGACAGCGGCAGAAGGAGCATGCCGGCGGACTTGAGCGGTGGCATGCGCCAGCGCGTCGGGCTGGCGCGAGCGCTGGCGCTCGATCCGCAGATCCTGTTCCTCGATGAACCCTCGGCCGGGCTCGACCCGATCGCAGCCAAGCGCTTCGACGATCTGATCGTGCAACTGCGCGACGGCTTCGGCGTCACGGTGGTGATGGTCAGCCATGAGCTGCCGAGTCTGTTCGGTATCTGCGATGACGGTGTGTTTCTCGACGCCGCGACGCACACGGCCATTGGCCATGGCGCGCCCAGCGTTCTGCGCGACTCCTCCGATAACCCCACGGTGCACGCGTTCATGCGGCGCGAGCTGCCGGCGGGCAACGAGAAGCCCGCGTGAGCCGGCCATGACAGCCAACAAACCGCTGCTGGTCGGGTCCTTTGTGCTCGGCGGTCTTGCGCTCGGCGTGCTCGCCATTCTGCTGTTCGGCAGCGCGCACCTGTTCAGCCGGACGGCGCGCTTCGTCAGTGTCTTCACCGGCTCCGTCGCCGGCCTCGCGGTCGGTTCCCCGGTGACGTTCCGGGGCGTCACCATCGGCAAGGTGGAATCCATACAGGTGCAGCTCGACGAGAAGAACCATACGGGTGTGATCCCGGTCTACATGGTGGTCGAGCCGGGCAAGGTCGAGTGGACCAACGGATCCTTTCGCAGCGACGCGCCGAGCGTCGCGGCGGCGATCAACGCGGGACTGCGGGCGCAGCTGCGCTCGGAGAGCCTGGTGACCGGTCAGCTCACGGTGGACCTCGATTTTTATCCCGGTAAGCCGATGGTACTGGCTCACCTGAAGGGCAACACATTGGAGCTTCCGACGCTGCCCTCGAGTATGCAGAACCTCAAGGATGAAATCAGTGACCTGAACCTGCGCGACCTTGCCGACAAGACGCGCCTGACCATGGCCAGCATGCAGCGCCTGCTGGACGAAGCCGGCAGGAGAATCGGCCCGCTCGCCGACAGCCTGCAGAGCACGCTCGAAACGACACGGAACACACTGGTAGCCGTGCAGGGCAATTCGGCCCGGACGCTGGAGAACATCGATCAGCTGGCCGTCGAAGGCCGCAGCCAGATTGCGACCAACGGACGCGACCTGGACCAGGTGCTGCGAACCGCCCAGGCAACGGCTGCGCAAGCCGAGAAGCTGGTGGCCACGCTCAACGACATGACGGCGCCGCGCTCGCCGATGCGCGACGACTTGCAGTCCTCGGTGCGCGACCTTGCCGCCAGCGCAGGTTCGTTGCGCGCATTCACCCACGACCTGGAGCGAGACCCGAGCGGTACGCTGTTCAGGAAGGCTGCGCGTTGACACCCCGTGCGCGATCATGGTTGTTGCCGTTGCTGCTGTGTGCCGCGGCGTGCAGTTCCGGTCCGCCGCGGCGCATCTACCTCTTGACTCCGCCCGTCAATCCGACGGTGCCGGCAACGACGAGTCCATCGGCGGCTGGCGAGCGGACCGCGCCGAGACAGCGCCTGGACGTGCGCCGCATCCTGGTCCCGGATTACCTCGATAGCACCGACATCCAGATGCGCAGCGGTAACGATGAAGTGGAGGTTAGCGCCACCGGACGCTGGGGCGAACGGCTGTCCCTAGGCCTGACGCGCGCAGTGGCCGCCGATCTGGCGACGCGCTTGCCGCAAGATTCCATCGTGCAGGATGGCTCCAGCAACCCTCAGCGGCAGTTGCGCATCACCGTCACTGCGCTGGACCTGTGGCAGAACGGACGCTGCGTGCTGGCGGCAAACTGGAGCATCGTCGATCAGGACAGCTCGATACCGGTGACTTCCGGCAGCGGTACGTTCGAGAGCTCGAACGCCGCCGGCGCTGCCACGATCACAGACGCGAGCCTGGTAGACGCGGTCACCCGCACGCTCGGGAAATTGGCCGATAGGATCGTCCCGGACGCGGTCCTTCAACCGTAGCCCCGGCCGCCCAAGCTCTCTCCGCAAACCGGGCAGAAATTATCCGTACTCGCCACTGTATGCCCGTTTCCGCATACATCTTGCCGACGCACGCCACGCATGATTCGGGAGGCGATCAGAGCGGTCGGAAACCAAACCACGAAGATGCCCGCATGCAGCAACCAGACACTCTGTCCGCCCGGCAGCGGGACACCGGCAATGGAAGCCACGTGGGCCGCCACACTCAGGCAAAAGCCGAGCGCGGCCAGCAGCATCAATGGAACCAGAGCGGCCTGCATGGTGCTGCATTTTAAACGGCAGAACCCGGCAGCCGCCGGTGAGCCAACCCACAGATTTCAAAAGGCGCCGCCGGCTCGAGGCCTTATATCGCGGTATACCCGCCGTCGACCAGATACGCCGCACCGGTGAGATAGCCGGCGTCATCGGACCCCAGGAATGCCACCATGGCCGCGACTTCCTTGGGCTCGGCGCAGCGGTTCAACGCATGCTTGGCCGCGAGGTCATCCCAGGCGGGTCCCTCGGGGATGGGCCCGAGCGTGAGCGAGGTCTTGATGAAACTGGGGCACACCGCGTTGATACGCACCTTCGCTGCGCCGAACTCGAGCGCAGCTGTCTTGGTGATGCCGATCACCGCGTGCTTGGCGGCGCAATAAGCCGAGACGCCCGGGAATCCGACGGTGCCCAGCAGCGAGGCCATGTTGACGATCGCTCCACCGCCTTGGCTCACCATGATGGGAATCTGGGCCCGCAGGCCGTGGAATACGCCATTCAAATTGATGGCAATGACTTTGTTCCACGTCTCGATCGGATACTGCACTATGTCGGTGAGCACGCCCGCGATTCCCGCGTTGTTGACCGCGAGATCGAGCCGTCCGAATTTATTGCACGTCTCTTTGATGGCGTGCTCCACCGATTGAGGGTCGGCGACATCGCAGCGCATCGCAACCGCCTTGAAGCCCGCGGCGCAGAGCGAGTTTGCCGTCGCTTGCGCCGCTCCTTCATCGATATCCGCAACCACGACCAGGGCGCCTTCGCGCGCCAAGCGAATGCAACAGGCCTCACCGATTCCGGCTGCGCCGCCGCTGACCCAAGCCACCCGCTCGGCATAACGTGGGGCGTAACGGGGGACATCACTCGCAGCACTATTCATCGGCGACCTTGACGATCAACTTTCCAAAATTGTCGCCCCGGAGCATGCCGATGAGTCCCTCGGGCGCCTTCTGCAAACCCTCGAGAACGTCTTCGCGGTACTTGATCTTGCCTGCGCCGAGCCATGCGCTCATGTCGCGCATGAAATCGGCGCCGCGGGCGGCGTAATAATCGAAGAAAATGAATCCCTTGACGGTGATGCGGTTGACCAGAATTTGGCGCAGCAACACCGGCACTTGATTGCCGCCCTCGGGCAAGCCGGTGAGATTGTAGTACGCCGAAAAGCCGATCAGCGGCACGCGCGCATGCAGGTTCAGCAACGGCCCGGCGGCCTCGAGACACGCACCCGCCACGCTCTCGAAATAGACGTCGATGCCCTTGGGGCATACCGCTGCCAAACGCCCGTGCAGGTCATCGAGTTGATGATCCACGCAGGCGTCATAGCCCAGCGTGGCGACCGCGTACTGGCACTTCTCGGGGCCGCCGGCGATGCCGACGACGCGGCAACCTTTGATCTTGGCGATTTGCCCAACCACCGATCCGACGGCGCCGGTGGCGGCCGTCACCACGACCGTTTCACCGGCTTTGGGCTGCCCGATGTCGAGCAGTGCCGCGTAGGCGGTGAAACCGGGCATCCCGAGCACGCCCAAGGCGTACGAGGGATGACTCATCGCGCGATCGAGCTTCGTCAACTCCGCCGCCGAAGTCACCGCATACTCTTGCCAGCCGGTGTTCGCGAGAACCAGGTCCCCCGCGCCAAACCCTGGGTCGTTCGACTCGATGATCCGGCCGACGACCTGACCGCACATGGTCTCGCCCAAGGCCATCGGCGGCACGTAGGACGGTGCATTGATCATGCGTCCACGCATGTAGGGGTCGAGAGACAGGTAAAGAGTCCGCAGCAGAACTTGCCCGGCGCCTACGGACGGCACGGGCTCGGTGACGGTCTTGAAATCATCCGGCACGGGCATGCCGTGCGGCCAGCGGGCGAACAAGATCTTGCGGTTCAACGCGGTCGGGCTGATGGGACTCATGCGGTGTGATCCTTCTGTGAGGGGTTCTGCGACTCGGCGGCGACCGGCGCCGCACGCCACTGGTAATCGATGGATTCCTCGGCGAAACGGACGAAATAGTCGATGGCCGCCGGGTTCGTCATGGCGTCCCGGCTCGCCGCCTTGTCGACCGGCCAACCCATGAGTATCTTGCGCACGGGGACTTCCATCTTCTTACCCGTCAGTGTGTACGGAATGAGGTCCACCGAGTAAATGCGATCGGGGACGTGACGGGGACTGCAATCCTGGCGCAGTACCGCGGCGATGCGGTCGCGCAAGCCCTGATCGAGCGGGAACGGCTCTTTCATCCGGACGAATAACGGCATGAAAAAGCCGGCGCCCGGCAGCTCACAACAGACCACCAAGCTATCGGCAATCTCCGGTATCCGCTCGACCGCCCGATAGATTTCCGCCGAACCGATTCGCACGCCGTGCCGATTCAGCGTCGAATCCGACCGGCCGTAGATATAGCAGCCGCCGCGGCGGTTGATCTTGATGAAATCCCCATGACGCCACACGCCGGGAAAATACTCGAAATACGATTCGTGGTAACGGCGGTCGTCCGCGTCGTTCCAAAAACGGATCGGCATGGAAGGAAACGGCCGCGTGACCACCAGCTCCCCGACTTCATCGATGATTTCTTGACCGGCCTCATTCCACACATGCACATCCATGCCGAGCATGCGCGCCTGAATCTCTCCGGCATACACCGGCAGTGTCGGCACGGCACCGACGAAGCCGCTGCAGATCTCCGTGCCGCCCGATTGCGATGTCACCCACAGATCCTGCTTGACGCAGCGGTACAGCCAGTCGAAGGTCTCCGGTGAGCTCGGTGCGCCGCTGACGATGATCGATTCGAGCCGCGATAGGTCGTACGTGTCCATCGGACGCAAGTTGGCTTTCTGCATCATCTGAATGAACGTCGGGCTCGCGCCAAAACTCGTGGTGCCGGTGGCTGCGGCCAGTGTCCACAGGAGCTCGGGTCCCGGAAAGACCGGGCTGCCGTCATACAGCACCACGGCGGAGCCCGCCAGCAACGCCGCCAGCAAAATGTTCCACATCATCCAACCCGTGGTGCTGTAAAAGAACATCACTGACTGAGGTCCCAGATTGATGTGGAAGTGCATCAGCTTCAAGTGTTCGAGCAACACGCCGACATGACTGTGCACGATGGGCTTGGGCAGCCCGGTCGTTCCCGATGAGAACACGATCCACACCGGATGATCGTGCGCCACCCGCTCGAAGCGGAATTCCTGCGGCGAGACGGGGTCGCGCGCCATCACTTGCTGCCAGGTCGTGGTGCCTTCGGGCGGCACGCTCCCGCCATCCAGATAGGGCAGCCACACGACCTGCTCGAGCGAGGGCAACCCGGCAATGATTTGGCGCACCTCGGCATCGCGGCTGAACGGCTTGCCGCCGAAGCAGTAGCCGTCCGCGACGAACAGGATCTTCGGCGCGATTTGTGCAAACCGCTCCACCACGGTTCGCACGCCGAATTCGATGGCGGCCGAGGACCAGACGGCGCCGACCGCCACGGTCGCCATCATGGCGATCGCCGTCTCCGGCACATTCGGCATGTACGACACGACCCGATCCCCGGGCTCGACGCCCAAGGCTCGAAGTTGCGTCGCGAGGACCCTCACCTGTGCGGCCAGGGAGTGCCAGGTCATGTGGGACAAGGGTCGGTTTTCGGATAGATGGTGGAAGGCGATGGACGCCGAGTTCACCGCCGATGCGTGCCGCAACAGGTGCTCGGCGTAATTGACCCGCGCGCCTTCGAACCAGCGAACGCCGAGCATGTCGAGCGCACTCATGGAGCGGCTGTAAGTCCCGTCGTGGCGGACCTCGAAGTAATCCCAAATGGCATTCCAGAATGGCGCCGGCTCGGTCACCGACCATTGCCACAGAGACGCGTAGTCGGACGTGGCGACGCCCCGCTCCGACGTGAGCCACGCCTGAAAGCGCGCGATATTCGAGCCCGCGGCAAACTCGGGCCGCGGCGTCCACAAGAGTTGCCCTTCCTCCACCGTGTGAACTGTGCTCTCAGCGGACGGCAAAGACATCGTAATTAACCTCCGAACGGCCGAAGTCGGCCTCTCCGCTGCTGATGCACAGCAAGCGATGCAGCCACGCATATTGCGGCGCCGCCGTGCGGAACGTGGGTGCGGTTCGCAGCGCCAGTGTCGGCGGCAGCTCGCCGCGCAAGAATCGCTCGTAGCCATCGGGACCCAGATCGCCGAGTCCCGGGTAAGTCATGTAGATGAGGGCACCCTCGTCGCTCTTGAGCGTGATCCGCACATCGAGCGTCGCCATCCCATCGCGGCGGATTGTGAGCCAGTCCCCGCCCGCCGGCACGAGCGAGCCGCGGAGGCGTGGACCTCGCACGGTCCCGCTCTTGACGTAGAAATTGACGCGAATTCCTTCAGGGACGGGGCCGATCACCTCGGGGGCCTGCAGCACCGCCGCGTACGAAAAAAGATATTCCAATTCGGGCGAAGTCGGGTTCACGGGTCACCTTAAGTGTGTGAGTCGATCGAGCACGAGTTCCGGTTGAAGTCCCGGGGGGATCTGCACGAAGCGAAAATCCGGCCGTGACGAGGCGTCGGGCGCTGCGCCGCTCCAATAGTCCGTAGGCATCGCTTCGCCGAAGCACGGCACGTTTCCGGCGCGCGGTGCAATCAAATAACCCACATCCGCAATCGTGTCGCTGCAGCGGCCTGCCGGAAAGCGTATCCCCATATCCCAGCGGTAATGCTTGCCGACATTCAATACCGAGCGATACCACTCGAGCTCCGCCGGGCTCTGCGGCTCGCTGTCCGGCGTCTCCTCGAGCAATACCGTGTCGATGCCGGTGGTCGCAAAGGCGCGCAGGAAATCCGCGCACTGCACCGTCGCGCCATCAACCTCCTCCTCCCCCACCGCGACTTCGGCGGCGTCGCCGAACGCGGATCGATACGCCGCGCCCACCCACGCGCGCGGTGAGGGGCACACCAGTGCCAACGGGAGTGCCGAAAAACTGCCGCGCAGACCGAGCAGCAGGTCGGATACCTGGCGGCGCAGGACTTCGGAGGACAGCAAGGTTTTCAAGGGAAATCCCACCCGGCTCTTGGCCGCCATCGCCGCACGCAGCGCGCCGTCGCTCGCGAGCAGTGCCGCGCACACGCGCGCCACGGGTAACGCGGCGACGCTCGATTTCAAGAGACTCTGTGCTTTGCGGCGCCAGGCGATGTGGGCGGAGGTGTCGAGCCACGGCGCCGCGCCGCCCGCCAGCAGCAGAGACGAGTAGTCGGTATCGTCGATCCACAACAACCGATGGTCCGATGCGGCGACTTGGTTTACGAAAATGCCCATGCAACCCTACGCGGCCGTATAGCCGCCGTCGATGACGAGTTCCGTGCCCGTACACCAACGCGCCGCGTCCGACGCGAGATATAAAACCGCGCACGCGACATCCTCGGGCTGTCCGAAGCCGAGCGGATGTCCGGCCTTGATGGCTGCCTCCGCGGTGGCTTCATCGGGCGTAAGCTTGAGTTTCACGAAGTCGGTAATGAATGAGCGGCCCATGTCGGTGCCGACGATGCCCGGATAAACCGAATTGACCCGGATCGACAATCCGAGTTGGGCGCACTCGATCGCCGCCGCCATCGAGAGCGAGCGCACGCCGCCCTTCGAGGTGTGATAGGCGATGTGCGCCGACGTTCCGACCATCGCCGCGATCGAGGCAATGTTGACGATCGAACCACCGCGGCCCGCTGCGCCGCCGGGGGACATGGCCCGGATCGCATGCTTCAATCCGAGGAACGTGCCGGTCACGTTGATGTCGAGCACGCGGCGAAAATCCTCGGCCTCGCATTGCGAGATCAATGCCGCCGTCTCCACGCCGGCGCTGTTCACGAGCACGTGTAAGCCGCCCCACTCGCGAAGCGCGTGATCCACTGCATGTTCCCATTGCGCCTCCTGGGTCACGTCGAGATGCGCGAAAGCGGCGGTCGCGCCGTGCCCGGCAATCTCCGCCGCCACCGCCCGTCCGGCCTCGTCGAGCACGTCGGCGATCAGCACCTTCGCACCGACCTGGGCGAAGGCGCGCGCGATTTCTGCGCCGAGACCGCGCGCGCCGCCGGTGACGAGCGCGACTTTGCCGTCCAGACGATACGCCTTGGTGTAGTCCGTCATCGGGAGACCCTCATGATCCGGCCTGCAGCTTCTCGAGTCGCGCCTCGAGTTCCGCGATGCGCACATCCTTCGGGTTCAGCATGAACACGCCTTGCAACTTATCCGAGTCCATCAAGACGCGTTGTCCGGCGCTGCTGGCGTAGATCTTCGTGGGATCATCCCAGCAACCTAAATAAGGCACGTCGGCGGGCGGCTCCGGCGTCACCCACGTCTTGCAGAACTCATCAAATGGTTTGCCCCGCCGGATACGCGCCTGCCGGTATTCCTCGCGCCGCCGCCGCGTCGCCTCGACATCGACGATCAACGCGCGCTCGTCATACACGACTTGATAGATTTCCCGCGCATTGTCATGCGACATCAATTCCTCGGCGAGATCCTTCATGACGAGCTCCGGATCGCGTTCGAGGACATCGCCGTAGCCGCCGCCGGAGCCCTGGCAGATCATGTAGATCTCGCCCTCGGCACAGACCTCGAAGGTCATGCCCATGTCATTGCTCGTGTACTTGCCGCCGGGTATCGGCCGCTCGTTCATGAGCCGCACGATGTCGAATTCCTCGACCACCTTCGGGTTTTTCTTCAGCTCCTCGAAGATGTTGATCCCTTTGATTTTCATGAGCTGGTACGACGGACACGAATAGCCCCCGAACAGTCCTTGCGCGGAGGGGAACTTCGACCCCTCGCAGCCCGTCATGAAGCCCCACAACGCCGACCCGCGTGCGGTGGCAATCTGCTCATAGCCCATCCCTGCGCGGTACTTTCCCCAACCGATGCGGTCTTTGGCGAGGCGCTGCGCGCCTAAGCGGATGATCGGTGTGTCCTCCTCGTTGATCTCGTGCTCGCCGCTGTCGCTCATGAAGCCGAATACCGGTGACACCGAGTGCTCGCCGTCGGCATTGCTGCGCGCGCCCTGGCCGTTGCCGTTGATGTCGCCGCAGAAATTGCCGGTGACATCGCCATGCTGAGTGAGTCCGCCATAGATGAAGGTCGCCGCCTGATCGTATTGCGAGGCGATCACCGCCGAATAGCGATGCGGCAGGCTGTAGTTGAACTTGTTCATCGGGATGGTCCACACCACGCACGCCTTGAACAGCGGCATGAGACTCATGGCCTGCGGCATCTCCCCTTCCGCGTCCATGATGGAGTTGCGGTCGGTCACGATCTCGATCGGCGACAGGACCGCCATGGTGTGCGGCAGGTCCGGCCAGATATTTTGCAAGAGCCCGGTGCACAGCGCGGCCTTGAACGAGCCGATGTTCGTGTTGACCGAGCGATTGAGAAATTGCGGCGCGCTGCCGCGAAAGTCCAATACCATGCGATCCCCTTTGACGGTGATCGCAAGACTGATCTTTTGCATCACGTTCTCGCGCAAGCTCGAATCCATGAATTGCGTGACCCGCACGGTCCCATCCGGGAGTTCGCGGATGCGGCGGCGCATCTCGGTTTCGACGTCCTCCAAATGCTTGCGCAGCGTGCCGACCAGCAGTGCCTGGCCGTATTGATCGAGAATCGCCGTGATGCGATTGCGCAGGCGGATGACGGCGTGCAGCTTGACCTTCATGTCCTCGAGTTGCAGTTTCGGATCGCGCACCGAGTTTTGCAAAAAGGTGACCAGGTCGCGCTTCAGCTGAAAATTCTCGACCACCTTGAAGGGCGACATCTTGATCCCTTCGTCGTACTTGCTCTCCGCGGACGCGGGCAGGCCGCCGGGCTCGCACGAGCCGTTCTCGCCCTCGTGGATGGTCGAGGACAGCCAGCAGACGAGCGTGCCCTTGTAGAAGAGCGGCATCATCATCGATTGATCGGTGTTGTGCACGCCGCCGTAGCGGGCATCGTTGTGGATGAAGCCATCGCCCTCCTTGACGCCCACCGTCGGGTCGTTCACCCAGTTCTTGATGATGAACCTGATCGGATAAAAGCAGCAGGCCGCGAACGCGATGATGCCGTGGGGCGCGATCATGGCCAGATCTCCCTGCGCCGTGTAGATCCCGGTCACGAGATCGCCCCATTTGGCTCCCGGCGCCGCGCCCATCTGGTTGACCATGGTGAACGCCTCGGAGAGCGCGGCGTTGATCAACCCGCGCACGTGATGCACCTCGTGCGTGTCGAGACCCTGCGCGAGCGCCGCCTCTTCGATGGCGGAGCGCGGCGAGACGGTGTGGTTGCGCATGATTTCGGGGTCCGGCCCCAAAAATAGCGTGTTGTCGGCAAGAAATTTGTCGCGCAGCGCCTTGTCTTCAGCCGATGAAATGTCGTTCATGAGTGTCTTCCCATAAAAATAAAATCAGTTTCCTGCGAGATTCATTCGCGGACGAACCAGACGGCGCCCTGCGCCGCGGCCCGGAAGGTCCAACCGGGTTCGACCAGATAGGTGGTCGCGCGCGTGGTCACGATGGCCGGTCCCTCGATCCGGGTGCCCGCTGCAAGCGCCCGCTCGTCATACAAGGCGGTCGAGGTCGCGCCGTCGCGGCCGACGAAGTGGCATTGGCGTTCGCCGATCGCGGGCGGCGGTGCGATGAAATGACCGTTCAACTGCAGATTGGCGAACTGCACCGTGGGCTGCTCCACATAGGAGCACACGCGCAGCGTGTTGACGCGCACCCCGGCTTCGGGGGATTGGCTGCCCTGCCCGAACCTCGCGCCGTAGCGCTCGTAGAACTGGTCCATCAGCAACAGCACGTCGCGCTGGCTGGTGAGCCGTGACAGCTGCGTCACCACCGCGGTCTGCACCCGCTGGTTGCCATAGCGCATGTCGATCTCGAGCCGGTAGCGGATCTGATCCGGCGGCATCCCTTGCCGCAGCAAGTCTTCCCGGCCGCGGCGCTCGAGCTCCTCGATGTCGCGATTGAAGACCTCGTAGTCGGTGAAAAAGCTGCGCGTGTTCGGATCGAACAGCACCGTCCAGGTGGACATCTCGTGAATGTGCATCTGGTTGACGTTGCCCGCGCCGCACGCGGAGAACGTCGAGGCAAACGGCGGCGCCAGAATCTTGCCGATGCCGAGCGCGTTCGCGATCCCGCAGGCATGCAGCGGTCCATTGCCGCCATAGGCAAGAATGTTGAAATCCTTCGGGTCATACCCGCGGGTGCGCAGCTCCACCGCGATGCCGTTGGCCATGTTGGCGTCGACCGTGCGTTTGATCAATTTACAGATGTCGATGACCTCCATATCGAGGTCATCGGCGAGCTTGTCCTCGATCGCCTGACGCGAGCGACGCGGGTTCAGCGGTATGCGCCCGTTCGCATAGTTCTTCGGGTCCAGGTACCCCAACAGCAAGTCGGCGTCCGTGACGGTGGGTTCGAGACCGCCGCGGTCGTAGCACGCAGGACCGGGGTCCGAGCCCGCGGAGCGAGGTCCGATCTCGATCGTCTTGTACATGCGTTCGAAGCGCGCGATCGAGCCGCCGCCCGCTCCCAGGGTCACCAGATGCATCATGGGTATGCTGACGAGCCAGCGGTCGATGACCGGATTGAAGTCGTAGTACTTGAGGCCCCCCTGCACCACGATGCCGATATCAAAGCTGGTGCCGCCCATGTCGGTGGCGACCACATTGCCCAAGCCGGCCTGGCCCGCGAGGTGCTCGCTCGCCGCGATGCCCGACACCGGTCCGGAATGCACGGTCTGCAGCGCGTCCGTGGAATTGAGCTGCGCCATGCCGCCCGAGTTGTGGTTGACCAGCATGGGTTTGCTGTACCCCTGCGCACGCAGGTTGAGCTCCAAGGTGCCGAGCCCGTGATACATGGTCTGATGCAAGAACGCGTCCAAGATGGTCGAGGTGCCGCGGGCGTATTCGCCTTTGCGCCCCGCCACCTGATGCGACAGCAGCATGGGGACGGCGCCCAAGAGATGCGCGGGATACTCCTCGAGAAAGATCTCGCGCACCCGCAGTTCGTGCGCCGGGTTCACCACGCTGTTGGTGAACATCACCACGAGCGCCTCCGCCCCGCGGTCGACGAGTTCGCCGATGCGCGCGCGCACGTCGTCCTCATCGAGCTGCCAGAAAATCTGGCCGCGATAATCGATGCGCTCGCGCACTTCGCGGATCATCGGAATCGGCACGATCGGCACCGGACGCCTGGCGTTCGGGATGTCCATCTGCTCGCTCTCCGGCAACCCCTCGCCATAGCCGCGCGCGCGCGACAGCGGAATGGTGTGTTTGAAACCGGCGGTCACCAGCAAGCCCACCCGCGGGCCCTTGCGCTCGATCAGCGCATTGGTGCCCAAGGTCGTGGCATAGCGCACCGAGTCGACTTCCGAAAGCAGTTTCGGGGCCTCGACATCGAGCTGCTTGCAGGCATCCGCCAGCGACTCGTTGAAGCCGAGCGCGAGATTATGATGCGTGGTGAGCGCCTTGCCTTCGGCGTAGCGTTCGTTCCAGACGACGAAACAATCGGTGAACGTGCCGCCGATATCGACCGACACGCGCTTCATGGGACGCCCTTGCGCGGGCTGCCGTGCTGATGATCGGCATGCAGCGCCCGCTGATTGAGCGCCTTTTCGAGCGCGAGGTCCGGACCGATGGCGGGCTCGGTCACCTCCGGCCGATCCTTCCACTGCAGCTTCAGGGCATCGAGGTCCAATTCGATGTCGCGGATCGGCGGGTGCCCGGGCGGCAAATATTCCGTTTCCATCATCGTGCCGCACTGCGGGCAGTAGTATTCCAAGATCCGGCACCAAGCCGGATCGGGTGAATACGTGCGCTGGTAGAGCTTGGTATCGAGCAAGGGTTTGTGGATCTCGCGCGGATCACGGTCATATACCAGCAAGCCCCGCTTGTAGTTGTCGCGCGCGTTGAAAAGCGCCTTGCCGCAGCGGCGGCATTCCCACATCTCGCTGTCCAAATCAATGCGCAAATACTCGGTGATCAACACTCTCATGGTCGGTCCTCTAAGCTACTCAAGTCGCCGTGCGTCGCAGGCGAATGTCGCCCGCATCGTTGATTTCAAAACTCCAGCCGGCATCGATCCGGCACGTAAAGAACGCCTCTTCGAGCACGGCGGGGCCGGCCGCGGCGGCGCCCGCCGTTTGATCCTCGACTTTGTACAGCGGGACCTCGAGGTCCTTTCCGGCCGCGTGCAGCGCGCGCGTCGAGGACGACTTGGCGGCATGCGTCTTGCCGTCGAAGCGGCCCGCGAGCGTCGCATGCTGCAGGGGCTTGATCGCCGTCAGCCCCAACGACAGGCGGGCGCCCGCCGGCGCTGACGCCATCGGCGCAGCGCCGTTCAGCGCGATGGCGCGGTCCTCACCGTCGATTTCCATGTCGAGGGTTTCCTCGATGCGGCAATCCTCGAGGTCGGCCCCCTCGGCTCGCATGCCGCGCTCCGCGCGGTTTCTCAGGCGCGCACGCGCCTGGCTAAGGGAGTCGGCGCTGCCATCGGTCAGGTGCGTGCTGAACTCGTGGCCGATGTCGGAGAAACCGATGCCGAAGGCGGAGAACACGGCGGCGAGCGCCGGGATGATGACCTCGGTGATGCCGACCGCATCCGCCACTTTGCACACCACAAACGGACCCGCGCCGCCGAATGCCGCGAGCGTCGTGCCGGGCTTGATCGCCGAATAGTTTTTGAGACTCTGCGCGACCTTCGCGACCCACGCAGCCTCCATGGCGTCCGCGGCGGCGAGATCGGTCATCGCGGCGCCGGTTGCCGACAGGGGCGTGGCGATGCGCTCCTTGATCGCCGCGCGTGCGCGCTCGACATCGATGCTCATCTCGCCGCCGAAGTAGGACTTGGGGTCGAGCAGGCGCTGCAACAAAAACGCATCCGTCATCGTGGCCTCGCGGCCGCCGAGCCCGAAGCAGGCGGGTCCGGGTGCGCTGCCGACGCTTTCCGGGCCGACCACGATGCGTCCGTCCTGTACCCGGATGATCGAACTGCCGCCGACGCCGGCGCTCACCACATCGCACAGCGGGAAAGAGGTGGCGACGCCCTGCACCATGCCGCGGCGATGCGCACGCACGGTGCTGTCTTCGATGAGGCCGATGTCGGTGGTGGTCCCGCCGATATCCATGGTCAGCAGGCGCTTGATCCCATAGTGTTCCGCGAGCGCCCGGGCACCCTCCATGCCGCCGCGCGGTCCGGAACTGTAGGTCTTGATCGCGACGGTCTTGGCGACGCGCGCCGAATGCCCGTCATTGCGGAAGATCAGCAGCGGATTGCGTGTCTTGTACTCGCGCAGCTTGTGTTCCGCGTTGTACAGAAATCGTTCCATGGACGGATGCAGAAACGCATTGAAGATCGCCGTCCAGGTGCGCCGCGAGTCATTGCCGTCATCGCTCAACTCGTGCGAATACAGGATGGGCAGCGCCCCCAACAGGTGCGGCGGGAAGGCGCGCAGCAGGTCGCGCTTCAAGTCCGCTTCCAGGCTCTGGCGCGTAGGTCCGCCGAAGGCCACGACGATTCGATTCGCGCCCTGCGCCGCGAGCGCATTCACCGCCCGGATCCCCGAGTCGATCAAGGCTTTCGGTTCCTGGTTGACGTCGACGAACTGCAGCCGTTCGCCGATCAGTGCGCCGAACAGCGCCGCCGAGTCCTCGTCCGGTGTCAGCGATCGCGCGTCCGCGCTGCCGCCGCCCAACACCAAGCCCAACCGCGGGCCCTTGCGTTCCACCAGGGAATTCGTGCCCTGAGTGGTCGAGTAACGAATGTAACTCGTGCTGAGCAACAGCTGCGCGAGATCGTCCTCGCCGTAGATCAGCTTCGAGGCCTTGGTCAAGCCGTCGAACAGGCACTTCGACAGATCATGCGGTGTGGTTATGGTCTTGGTTCGATAGACCTTGGCGCCGTCGATCACGCAGATGTCGGTGAGCGTTCCGCCGTTGTCGATATTGATGAGCTTCTCAGTCATGGTCAGGTTCCTAGCTGTCGCCGAGCCGCATGAGCGCGACGTTGGTCAAATAACGATCGTAAATACTCAAATCATTGACGCTGGTGGTGTGGCCGCCGGTGATCGTGCGCACCTGCTCGAGCCGCGACATGCGCCCCGTCTGGCTGTCGAACACATGCACGTGCGTCCACGACCAATAGGGATGTGCGCCATCCATGACCGCGCTGCCCGGTGCGTCGTAGAGCGCGTAGGCGCCGTCGAAGGAGCGATACGGGTCGCCGCGGCGATCGAACGACACCATGGCGACGGGCAGCGAGGTACGGAGGTCAAACCATACGTGCTTCTTCGAGATCGGGGCGCGCGGAAACTTGACCGGCATCGCCTCCACCACCACGGCCTCCGGCACGAGTTCCACGGTGGTGTCCCAGAACGTCTTGCCGAACGGACCGCCGTGCGTGCCGTGTTCCCAATTCGGATGCGCCGAATTCCAGCCGTGGCTGACCGCGGCGAGGGTCGGCCCGCGCCCGACGATGCGGTAATTGCCCCAGGTCAAGAGCGGATCTCCCGCCGCCCAGGCATCCGAGAGGTACAGCGTCGATCCCGGAATGAGCGGCTCGAAGCGCTGCTCGCTCGGAAAGGTGCGAATCCGCTTGAATGCCGGCAGATACCCGTAGAGCTTGGGAAACGTCGATTGATCGTACGCCCACACGTTGAGGAACGAGGTGCCCTTGACCGCATCCGGGGCCGCAAAGAACACCGATTGATAACGCAGCGTGTCCTCGTGGCCCGGCCAATAGGGTTTGGGGATTACGCTCACCCGGCCGGTGGGCGCAAGCTCCGCCCACCCGGATTCATATTGGAATTGCACCTCGCCCGCCGGCGAGAGATCGGTTTCTTTCACGCAGTAGAACGAGGCATCGTGCCGGCCCCAGCTCAAGGTCAACCCGGCGAAGAACTCGAGCGCCGAGGTCGGCGCCGGAAACGGATTACCGCCGATCCACGGCTTGCCCTCGAGCGTCACCACATTGCCCTTCGCATCGAAGCGCGCCTGACCCTGATTGCGCAGCGTCGCTTCGAGATACTCCCAGGGACTCAGGCGGGTGAGATCAGTCGTAGTCTTGGCGACTTTGAGGCGCCGCCCGAGCTTGGCGATCTGCTCATACTTGATCGGCTCGAGCAGATCCCTCACATGCTCGACATTGTCGGCGGAGATCTCATCGCCCGTCTTGATCCGCCCCTTCGTGTACGCCTCGATCGACAACAGTTCGTCGGGATATGCGCGGGCGATGTCGCCGGTTTGCGCGATCGCCGTCCACAGCGGCATCAGCACGCCGGCCGTGACGGCCGACGCACAGGCGCCGCGCAGAAACCGACGACGGTTGACGCTCCCGGTGTGCATCGCTTAGAACTGCATCCCGACGCGCAAGGTGAACTCCTTGACGTAATTCGCCGTGCTCAAGGCATTGTTGGTGGGATTGCCGTTGAGCTTGCCGTTCACGTAGTTATAGAAGGCCTCGACGGTGTAGCTGCCGTTGGGCTTCCAGCGCACCGCCGGTTGCAGCAGCAATCCGCCGCCCGTGTCGTACAACACCGCGAGGTCGGCGCGCCAGATGAGACTCGCGAACGGCTGCTGCAGCGCGAAGGCGAACGCCTTGTAGCCATTGGTCTTGCCGGGCGCCGCCTCATCGAACGACCCACCGTAGCCGCCGAGATAGCGACCGAACAGGTCGCTCTGCGAACGGTATAGGAACTGGCCCACCATATATGTGGCGGGCAGCGCGCTCGAGAAGCGCTGGTATTTCTCCAGCACCAATGCCGCGATGGTCTCGTTCTTGCGCAGAAAATCCACGTCCAAGGACGGATTGGTAAAGATGCGATCGGGCGTATACAACACCTCGACATTGGCGATCAGCTGATCGTTCCACGAGCCCGGCGCTCCTTCGAATACCTTGCTGACACCGCCGCCGATGTTGGTCTCCTCGCGATAATCCCGCGCCAGCCAGCCGCGCAGTCCGGCATTCGCGGTCCCGTTGAGCAGCCCCCCCGCGAGTTGAAAGAATTCATTCAACTCTTGCGAGGCATAGGCGTAGTTGGGGACGGGCACCGCGCCCAATAAACCCGTGGCGGGTTGAAAATTGTTGACCGCCGAGTTCAGCCCGGTCACGCCATTGAGCCGCGCTTGGCCCGCGTAGTTGAACCACTCCGAGGCGGACCATACGCCGCTCGAATCCACTTCGAACGGCGTTTTAGCGAGCACGGTGCCGGATCCCGGCAGTCCGGGAATGTCCCGATCGACGCCGGAGGCGGTCCAGCGATAAACCCCGTCCGGGTTGTAGCGTCGCGCGAGCACCCCCTGCAAGCCGATGCCGTTGATGTCGCCCTTGAAGCGCAGCCCGAAATTGAATCGGCTGTCGTACTGTTTGTAGTCATCGACGATGGTGAACTGTGAGGCGATGACGTTGTACGGCGTGTTGGGGTTCGGATACACCGTCGGCTGAAATTTCTCGATGAACGAGTCCGCCAACCAGTTCTGTCCGAGCTGATACGAGGCGCGTAACGCCAGCGCCGGAATCCGCTTGTCCGAAAACTCCTCCGGCACGTAATCGAGCACCGAATGACGGCGGTAATCGAGGCCGTCCGGAATGTCCAGTACGCGAAAGAAAATGGCCTGGCCCCAGGCGATTTGCTGATTACCCAGCCGCAGGTTCAGCGGCCCTTCGTTGTACTCGAGGAACAGGGCGGGAAAATCGACCATGTAATTGTCGCCCGCCCATTCCAGGGGATTCGGGTGCGCCAAACCCTGAACGTCGTAGGTGAAGAAATTCGGTTTGCCGTATAGCTCGCCCGCCGCATGGCTGTCGGACAGCGCCGGATCGAAATCGTGGTACCAATCCGGATCATAGATTCCGCGCAGCTTGCCGATCAGCGTGAAGCTCGGGGAGAACTTCAGGCTCCCGTCGAGCTGAAAACGAAACTGCTGCATGTCGAGCACTTGGTTATAGTCCTGGCCGTCGCGAGTCGCGGTATCGGTCGCGATCGGGCTGACGCGCGTGGTCGGCACACCGTTGTACAGATTGCCGGTTTGATTGAGCGGGTTCTGTCCGCCGTTGGTCGCAAACGCCGTTTCCGATCGGATCAAGCCGCTCAACGTGTAGCTCATATCGGTGTCGCCGATCGTTCCCCCCGCCCCGGCCGCCGACAACTGCGGCAGCGCGCCCACGCCCAGCGCCGCCAACGCGGTGATCCAGTTGATTTTTGAACTCATCGCAGTCTCCCTCTTGTCGTACTTTTAAAAATTCATCCGCAGAATTCGTCCCGCATGTCCCACCAGGATCGCCGTGGCCGGCTGCGAGCCTAGGAACTGCACACCGGCATACCATGCAGAGCCAAAATCACCCCAGTCCATCGGATTCCACGTCGCGCCCCCATCGTCGCTCCGCAGCACGGTGTCCATCGCGGTCACGACCACTTGGCCGTTCGGATCGCTGCTGACCCCGAGGAGATTCGCCGTGCTGTTGGACTTGAGCTCCGACCATGTCGCGCCATCGTCCGTGGTACGCAAGATGGTGCCGCTCTGTCCGACCGCGAAGCCCGGCCGCCCGGTGTGCAAATCGAGCGCAAACAACGACGCATCGCCCTTGTGCGCCACGGCCCAATGCTTCCCCTCATCGGCCGACCGCAGAATCAGCCCAAATTCTCCGGCGACCGTCACCATCCCGCGATCGTCCAGCGCGACGGCATAAAGATGCGGATCTGCGCCTTCGTCGGAATACTGCGCAATGTCGGCAGGCGCGATCGAGCGCCAGGTGTGGCCTCGATCTTCCGACAGGATGATGGTGCCGAACGCACCCACAGCGACGGCGATGCCGCGTGCATTCAGGTTGACGGCGAACAGGCGTTCTTTGGTTGGGGCCTCGACCTGCGTCCAATGGTCGGCGCCGTCAGTCACGTAAATGGTGCCGGCCTGCCCCACGGCGATCTGGCCGGCGCTCTCCACATCGACGCCGAGCAAACTCAGCGGAGTGACGCCGCTCTGCGCCGAAGGGCGCCAATGCTTGCCGCCGTCCTCGGTGAGCAGAATCTGTCCGGCCGCCCCCACGGCGGTGCCGCGGTCGCCGGCGAACGCAACCGCGAACAGCGCTTGGTGCGCGGTGCCGGCGACGATGGTCGCGACGGCGGCTTGCGCCCCGTACGCCGGCATCGCTCCTGCGAGGAACCCGGCGCCGATGAAGCCCAGCGCGGCCGCCGCCGATTGAAGTGTCCCTCTCATGCCGAGCCGAGACGCTGGATCGCCTGCGTGGTCAGATACTTGTTGTACACGTCCAAACCGCCCGTGTCGTAGGAACTCTTGTAGCCGCCGGTCACTTCCTTTGCCTGCACGAACCGGCTCATGCGGTTGGCTTGAAAGTCGTGGCTGTGCACGAACACCCATGACCAGGCCGGATGGCCGCGATCGGTGACGGTCTCCTTGTCATTGGAGTACTGAGCATAGGCAGGCTCGAACGACTTCCAGACTTCACCGCGGCGGTCATAGGTGATGTTCGCCACGTACATGCCGTTGCGCACGTCGATCCAGATTCGCTTGCGGCTCACCGGTGCGCGCGGGTAGCCCACCGGTTCGGCGTCGAGCACGATGCATTCCGGCACGAGCTCCGCATAGGTCTCGAAGAAGGTCTGATTCTTAGGTCCCCCGTGAACCGGACGCTCGTAATTGTTCATCGTGCCGCCGTAGCCACCCAAGAAATTGCGGCCGCCGATGTAGCCGAGCATCGGTTGACGCCCGACGATTTTGTAATTGCCCCACGTCAGCATGGGATCGCCCGCCGCCCAGGCATCGGAGAGAAACAAGGTAATGCCCGGCACCAGCGGTTCGAATCGCTGATTGGTCGGGAACTGGCGGACGCGCCGGAATGCCGGCAGGTAGCCCTGCAAATCCGGGAATTTGCGCTGGTCGTAATACCAGGTATTGAGGAACGAGGTGCCGGCAGTGTCCTGGGGCGAGGTAAAGAACACCGATTGGTAGCGCAGCAAGTCCTTCTTGCCGTTCCACACCTGTCCGTCGGTCCGCGCCGTGGTATTGAGCTCGACCCAGACGAAATCATACTGATAGGCGAGACTGCCGTCGGGTGCTATGTCCCAATCGCGCACCGCATATTGCGAGTAGCTGTGCCGGCCCCACGCGAGCGTGAGGTTCGCGATCGCCTCGAGACCGGTTTGCGGATTCGGAAACGGATTGCCGCCGATCCACGGTTCGCCACTCTGCGTCACTACGTTGCTGTTGGCATCGAACTTGGCCTGCCCCTTGTTCTTGAGCGTGGCCTCGAGATAGTCATAGGGGAAGAGCTTGGTGACATCCTTGGTCGAGTCGATGATGTTAATGCGCCGGCCCATGGTTTTTACCTGCTGGTACGCGATGGGATCCAACAGATCCTTCACGTCATCGACATTCGCCGCCGTGATCACATCGCCGGGCTTGACCTTGCCCTTGGTGTACGCCTCGATGTGCAGCAAGTCGTCCGGATACGCTTTGCTGACGTCATCCGCCGAGCGCGCAATCAGCGGCCAGAGCGGCGCGAGCACACCCGCCGCGGCGCCGCCGGCGGCTTTTTGCAACAAGGCCCGCCGCCCGTAATCAACCCCAAATTTCTTGATGTACATAGCCGCCACCTCTCGTTAGTAAAAAAGCCCCCAGAAACCAGCCCAGAAATCAGCCTAGAGTCAGCCTGAAGTCGCCAATGTCGTCTCGGGCGACACATAGACCGACGGGTCCACGCCTTCGCCGATGAACAAGTCCTTGCGCCTGAGAAAACTCGGATTGACCAGCCACACCAGCAAAGGCAGCACCACCAGCGCCAGCACCATGTTGATGAGCATCAGCACCACCAGCAGCAAGCCCATGTCCGCCATGAATTTGAGACCGGAGAGAAAATACCAGGGCAGTATCCCGATCAGCATGATCGACGCGGTGAACATGATGGCCTTGCCCGTCGTGGTGAGCGCCGCCGTAATCGTGCGCGGCAGGTCGAAGTTGCGCACGTGGTGTTCCTCGCAGATCCGCGACAGCAGGTAAATGCCGTAGTCGATGCCCACCCCCACTCCGATCGAGGCCACGAGCAGCGCGTTGATATCGAGGCCCACGCCCATGAGGTGCATGGCCGCCACCAGCACGATATTCGCGAGATTGACCGGCACGAGGAGAATCAGGCCCGCGACAAAGGATCGGTACGCGAGGCTGCAGCCGAGCAGGATCACGATGTTGAGGAAGCCCAAGATCGCCCATTGGTAGCGTGCGACCACGCTGTTCATCGCGTGCTGCAGAGCGATCGTTCCGGACCCTAAGCGCACTCGAAAATTCTTATGATCGATGCCGACCGCATTCACGGCGTCGGCCGCCTGGGCGAGCGCGCTCTCAATGGTGCTTTGCTTGTTGTTCTTGTACCAAAGCGACACGGTGCCGTTTTGCTGCTCGAAGTCGAGCACGTGCGAGTACGCCTTGGGACTGCTGCCGAGCATCACGGCCGCGGCCGCCGCATTGACGGCGCGATCGGTTTGATCGAGGGGCAGCCATTTCGGATTGCCGCCCGAGAACAGCCGGTTGCCTTCCATCAGATAATCGCCGAACGAGAGCGTCGCCCGCGGGGGATTGGCGCCCTGCTCGATCAGCGCCTGCACCTTTTGCATGGTCTCGATGGTGTCCGCTTCATGCATGATTCGGCTTCCACTGTGCGGATCCTTGGCCTCGAAGATGATTTCGAGGGTGTTGACCCCGGGGAAATTGCGGTTGATCTGCGCGACCGCCTGATTGAATTCCGCGTTCGGCCACAAGAGGCTGCTGCCCTCGACCGGATTGCCGATCTCGATCTGCCGCGCCTCGTAGACGGCGAATACCGCGAGCGTCGCGACGACCGCCGTGGTCACCCGGGCCCGCTTGCCGTAGGTGATGGAGGCGATGCCCGCCAGGAGGCTCTTGAAGCGGCGGTGAAATCCGCTGTCTCCCGCGCGCCCCGTCAGCCGCTCGACATTGCGCGGCGCGGGCAGCGCCGCGAGCAGCAGGGAAATGAGCAGTACGCCGGTCGGAATCAGCCAGATGGCCCAGAACCCGCAAAACAAGGCGAAACGCTGCATCGCGGGAATGGGCGCGAGCGCAATCAAGAAAATCGCGACGATGTCGGTGAAGATGCCGAGGACGCTCGGTGCCATCATCACCCCCATGGTGATCTCCGCCGCCTTGACGCGATCTCCCACCTGCGCATAGATCTCGTAGTAGCGCTCGGTGAATTGCACACAATGAGAAAAGGAGCGCGCCACCAACAGCAACGGAACGATCATCAACAGCGGTTCGATGGGCGAATGCAGCCACCCCACGAACCCGAATCCCCAGATCGCGGCCACCGTGCTCGTGACGATCGGGGTCACGACGCCGACGATGTTGCGCATGTACACGATCAGAGCGAGGATCAACGCGCCGAGCGTGACCGCAAAGATACCGACCATCTGCGACTCATATTGATAGACCCAGCCGGTGAGTGCCGGCTGGCCCGCCATGTAGATGTCGTGATCGGCGTCCCGCGCCTTGACCACCAGATCATGAACGGCGGCGAAGGCCTTGCCGTAGTCGAGGCGTTGTTCGATGAACGTGGCGTTGATGAGTGTGGCGCTGGCGTCGCCCGAAATCAGAAATTGTCTCGCGCCCGGACTCTTGTCCACGCGGCCGCGAAACTCTTGTACTTCGTCACGCGTCGCCGGCACGTGATCTTCCATCAAGGGGCGCATGTCGACGCCGCTCGGGGTGGCCTCGGCGTAGCGCGCCTTTTCCGTGGCGATCGATAGAATTTGGTCGTGATCCACGCCCGGCGCGAGATCGATGTCGCGGGTCAACTGCCACACTTTGTTGAGCGTCGTCGGGTTATAGATATCCCCCGAGCGGTGCTTGACCATCAGGGTGATGGTGAGCGGATTGCCGAAGTTCGGGTGGTCCTTGAATACCTTGACGAACGGATCGTCTTTGGGCAACAGGTCCGAAAAAATGGTCTCGATCTGAACATTTTTTATGCCGATCGCGAATACGGCGGTGACGACCGCGAATAGGACCCACATCGCGCGCCGATGCTGCATCACCCAATGTGCGATACGGTATCGGACCGAAATCAACGACAAACGCCCCCCATGAACCGTCTTCGGGGGTGGTGAAATGACCTGACCCCGCGGTAATCCGGTAAGCCAGCACCGGATTCTCGGACGATAGTGGGGTTCGGGGCGCCCGGCGCTACACGAACGGGTAGTTTTGGGGGGCTAGCTCAAGAATCCGAGGAGACGAGCGGCGTTGATCGCCTGGAGACGATTGGCGACTCCGAGCTTCGAGTACACGTTCTTCAGGTGAAACTTGACGGTGTTTTCCGAAACAAACAGCTTTTGGGCCATTTCTTTGTTGGAGACTCCGTTGGCGAGATGGATGAGCATCTCCTTTTCGCGATCCGATAGCGGCTGTGCCGCGGGCTTGACGGCCTTGGACATATCCCGGGTCAGATCCAGACCCGACGCGGCCAGCAGCTCCTCGATGTAGCCTTGGTTCGCATCCAGATCAATGTCCTCGAGTGCCGGACCGCCGAATATCTTTTGATAGGCCTCGCGCAACAGCTGGATCACCCCTTCGCCCTCGTCCAGGAAACAGCGTACATATCGGCCCGGCTTGGCGAGCTGCAATGCCCGCCGCAGGCTGCGATGCGCCGCGTTATGCATGCCCTCGCGCTGCTTCAAGAGCGCGTCCATCAGATGCAATTTGATTTGCCGATAGACGCGGCCCGGCTGGCGCTGCAATTCGTTGACGATGCGATTGGCGGCGGTCGCGCCGTCGAGCGTATGGATGGCGAGACGAATCCGCCCGAGCGCTTCGCCCTCGAGGTCCTCCGCCAACGAGATCCATGAGGCGGGATTCGAGCGGTTCGCGGAGGCGATGTGCGCGCCCACCGCCCGCGCGCGCTCGACGTCGCCGGCAATCAGCGCGCGGCGTGCGCGCTCCCAGTCCGCCATGTTGACGACCCGCGTCCAGCCGCTGTCATGCCCGATCCTCTGGAAATCATCGAGCACTTCGAGTGCTTTATCCGCCCGGCCGCGCGCATCAAAGGTACGCGACATCGCGATGTGTGCGAACGCGATGAAATCCGGTATCACGGATTCGACGATGTTGTCGTGGTACCGGGCGTACATCGCCTCGACGGCGTCGAGTTCATTGGCCTCGTACAGCGCCCAGATATGGCAGGATGCGAGCGCGGCCGACGCGAACGAGCCATCCATGTGAGCGCTCTCTTCGCGCATTTCGCGTCGAAATCGGGCCAGCGCATCGCGCAGCTGCCCCTGGAAAATCATGCAAATCCCGGAGAGCGCCAGGGTATAGCCTCCGCTGAATGCCGCGCCGCCCCGATCACTCGAGGTGCGCGCGAGCGCCAGGCGTTTGCGGGCTCCTTCGAAGTCGCCGATGGCGATATCGCGATATGACAGCATGTTGCTCGCGGCGCCAATCTCGAACGCCGCAAAGCCGCCGGCCGCGCGATCTTGCAGCGGCAGCGGCTCGGCGATGGCGACGGCGGCCGGAATGTCATCCTCGAGCACCGCTGCCATCGACAGCGCGACCCGAGGATTGGTCGAACTCAGCAGATCGCCGTCGTCGATCCGGTTGCGCAGATAATCCAACAGCGGTTTCAACTTGCGTTCGCGGCGTAGAAAAATGAGGGCGTACGCGATCTTGATGCAAAGATCCGACCGCTCCAAGACCCGCTCGAAGGGAATCCGCTCGAACCACCGTTCCACCGTCATCAGCTGTCCGCTCGCCACCAGCCGCGAGGCCCACACGTTCAAGGTGTCGGCAGCGAGCGCGGTATCGCCGCATCCGAGGGCGTGATAGACCACTTCTTCGTAGAGTGACTGGGACATATGCCATTGCGCGGCACGCGCGTGCACTTCCATCACGGCATGTTCGGAGATCTTGAGCAGACTCTCGGCCATGATGGTGGAGAACAAGCCGTGATACTTGAACCAGCGGCCGTCGGCATCCAGGCTTCGAATGAACAGGCCCGAGCGCTCCAGGTCCATGAGCACGCTCTGAGAATCGTGGCGCCCCATGACGGCGTCGCATAAATCGGCGTTCAACCGCATGAGTACGGAGGTGCGCAGCAAGAATTCCTGCGTGCGCGGGGACTGCAGAGTCAATACGTTGTCGGCCAGGTACTCGGCCAGCTGCCGAGGACTGTCCGTATTGAGGTCCTCGAGCGAACTGCGGACCTCCGGACTGCTGAGCGTCAACCGGTACAATTGCAGCGCGGCCGGCCAGCCCTCCGTCCGGCGGTAAATCGCCCCGATTTCCTGGGAGCTGATATTCAAATCATGCGACACGGCAAAAAACCGATCGACCTCGGCCGGAGAGAATCTCAAATCATCCGCCCGCAGCACCAGCGCCACATGGCTCACCAGCAGCTTGGCAAGCCCCACTTCGGGTAATGAGCGCGATCCCACGAACACCTTGACGTTCTCCGGCACGCGCTCGAACAGATCCCTGAAAAAGGTGATGAATACCGGGTTGCGCAGTGTTTGGAATTCATCCAGGAACAGCGCCACCGGCCGTTTGAGCCGCGCGAGCCGATCGAGCACCCAGTCGGCGCGGCGCGCACCACGCGCGCTCGGTTCGGTCTCGAGGTCCAATCCCGCGGTCTTCTCATCATTGCAGACCGCACTGATGAGCGCGCGGATGTGGATGGCAAAGCGCCGCGGATCATTGTCCGCATCGTCGAGCGTCAACCACGCGGTTGACCAATCCCTCCCCTGGCACTCGCTCTTGATCTGCTGAAGTGTGGTCGACTTGCCGTGCCCCGCCGGACCTTGCAATAAGATCACCCGCACACTGGGAACCTTGAAGATCCGATCGAGGATCGCATCACGGCGGATGGCGCCGGGATACACCGGCGGGGCAAATAACTTATAGGCGCTGGCTTCGGCAGGCCAACGGGCTTCGCCGTCGTTCGTGGCGATCGGGGTTGCGGAATCGGCGGGACTCGTCATGCCCGGCGACAGTACACCCTGGATTTGGATTATTCCATCTGCCGACCGGGTTTGACCGTCGACTGGTTTGACGATGGACCGGCGCAAAGCGATTTGGCGATTATGTGAAACGAGCCGCTGGGGCGGAGAAAAATCTGCACGCCGTTTCGCCGAGCGCGTCGCCGAAGGCTGTTACCGGGACACGATGCTCCCGGAGATCAGCACCAGGGACGGCGTCACTCCGCCAGTCACGAATGCCAGTCCGTTGGTGCCCCAGCGGATCAGCGATCTGCCTTCCTGCGGCGACGCAAAGCGCGCAATCCAGGTCGGAGCGCGGGAGGTCAAATTGAAACCTTCAATTGTCAGGTCGCCGGTCGTGAGTCCGAAGGGCTGGTCATCGGTCATCGCATAGAAGCGGCCGAGCGCGGTGTCGACCGCGAAGGACTGGCTGGACACGAGATTTCCGCTGCTGGACTGCAGCGGATACGGCGGCAGGGTCGTGTTGGTCGCCGGATTGAACACACCGCTCGTGCCCGTATATAAGAGTCCTCCGGCAAGTTGAATGTCATTGAAAGAAGATTGCTGCATCACGATTCCTGCCGTTTGATGCGAAATCGACAGTCCCGAGGCCGCCGCCGCCAGCTGATACATCGTTCCTCCCGAGACCGACTCATCGTAGGCATACAGCGTGGTCGCATCCGTTCCCCAGCCAAACAGCAGCGGAATCTCCTCGGAACCCGTCGAAAATGTCTGCGTCCGCTGTACCGCATCGTCAAACACAGTCAGCGTGGTCACGTTGTTGTAAATTGCGACCGCGACTGTATGGGCCTGTGCCGGTGCGACCGCGATGCCCACGCTAGATTGACTCAAGGTCAGGGTCTCGTCGATGATCAGCGTCGACAAATTTACCCGCACGACCTGATTGGCAATTCCCATCGCCACATAGGCAAACTGCCCATCGTCGGACACTGCGAGAAAGGCCGGATCACTCGATTCGCCGAACGACACCACGGACTCGATCGTCGCGGATGCGGGATTGATCACGAGCAGAGAATTCGGGTTGGTGGCCGCATAACTCGGAGTGATCGCGTAAATGCGCTGATTGGTGGCATTCCAGGCCATCGCTTGTATCGAATTCTGGATCGTCTGCATCGTAAAGTCGGTGCCCGCCGACGCATCGACCACATAGTTCACGGGCAGCGTGAACTGCCCCTGATTTGCAGGCTTCGTGCAGGCGCTGTCGAAACAGACTTGGATCTGCACCGAATCCGTGTAGATGCCCGAGCCGAGACCGGCGGGCGGCTTGAGCGTCACCGTCAGCGTGCCGGTCGCATCGAGGTTCGATTGAAAACTCGTGGACGCGATGACGCCTCCCGAGCCCACGGTACTGATCACGTAGGCGCCCGAGGGCGGCAGACCATTGGAGCTGATCACGGCCGTCGCCGTCGGTGATGCCGCGCTCGATGTCGCCGCCTCCACGTTCAAGGACGCGGCCTCGAGCGAGAACGAACCATCCGGGATCGTATTTCCGGTCACGGTGTAGTTGACCGTGATCTTCAGGGGACTGCCCGCCAATGGCTGTGTGCACTGTGGGTCCAAGCAGACTGAAATGGTGATCGTGTCGGTATACGTGCCGGCACCAAGCTGTGCCGCATCCACCATAATGACTTGCGAGATGGCGTCTGCCGAACCGGTGAAGCTGCCCGAAATCGTCTGGCCGCCGCCTGAGCCCGCGAAACCCGTGATGCGGCCCGCCGACGGACCCAACGGCGGCGTCAACGGTTGAACACCTGTCACGCCGCCGATTGCGATACTCGCGACCGCGCTGCCCATAAAGGATAGCGAATAATAATAGGTTGCTCCCGTCGCGCCATTGACGAACAGCTCGAACGGATTGTCCAAGATCGCGCCGCCGCCCAACGAGGTGTCCGCTGAAACGGTGAGGGTGTCTGTGGTCGCCGAGAAGCCGCTCGGCAGACTGGTTGCGGAAATATTGACCGGCAGCGCATTCGATACGGCGACGCCCGCCGGATCATTGTTGGCCACGGTGATATTCGCGGTGCCGGCGCTCGCGATGTCGGATGCCGGAATGGCGGCGTTCAATTCAGTCGGCGAGATATAAGTGGTCTCGAGCTGCGCCCCGTTCCACTGCACAATCGAGAACGTCGAAAAATTCGTGCCGGCAATGACCAGCGTGAAGCTGGTGCCGCCCGCCTCGACCGCGGTCGGCCCGACCGCGGAGAGCACCGGCGCGGCGCCGACACCCGCCGCATTGCTGACGACGTAGCTGACTGCGACCACTCGCGGACTGTTGGCAACCGGCGTGGCGCAGGCGCTGTCCTCGCATGCCTTGATGGTCACGAGGTCCGTATAGGTCCCGGGCGCAAGCGAGGTCGGCGACTTGAATTGAACCGTGTAATTGACCGCGGTTCCGTCGCCCGTGTTGCTGATCGACGCAATGCCGCTGCTCGTGAACGAGATCGAGAAAAAATATTGCGTCGTTGAGTCCGGATTCGTCGCGATGTACGTGTTGATCGGCGCGGTCGGCGCAGCTTCGGCCGTCGTGGCCGAGACCGAGATCGACGTCGACGTGACGACCAAACTGGCAGGCGTCGATGGTGTACCCGACCCGCCGCCACCGCCGCAGGCTGACAGAAGTGCCGCAGCCGAACACGCGGCCGTGACCGCCAAGCGCCGCCGCCATTTTTTGGACATCCCTATCTCCACCCGATCGTCTATTAATGTTTTTGCAAAACAGCAGCGACGTTATATTAACAGCGCGTTTGACTGCTTGCGCACCAATTGAAGGGGCTCTGCGGAAATCGTCGCATTTTGACTTGACCAACCCAGTGACACCGGGGACCGTTCCGCCCGTGAGCCGCGGGAGGGGGTGTCCATTTTCGTGCACAGGTGCGCGGGACTCTGTGTCCCTATAGGCTTCTTCAACAACCTTTGTCTGGTGATCACTTCGCGTACAGATGTCCGCAATAGTGGACACCGACATTCAAGATTGCCGAAGCGAGAAGTCATCGAATCAGACACTTGGCTACAGAATATCCGCGATTGGCACTTGGTACGGAAGTTGCTTTGACCTCTCTCCGTAAGCGACCGCCCACTGCGGCGCTGGGAGAGATCATCTTGACTACGCTGAAGCAACTGGACTCTAACGCACGCTCCCGCGGTGGGATTACCCACATCGATGGGTCACTCATCCTTGCGAGGCGTTGTGCCAGAGTATTTTGGGGGTGGCTGCTGGCACTGGCATTCGTGCCGCTTCCAGGTCTCGCGGATTCCGGGGACAACTCCGGGCTGATCGTCGAGGACATGCATTGCAGGGGCAATGCGGTCACCTCCTGTCAGTTCATTCTCGGCTACATGCATCTTGCGCCGGGTGACCGGTTGAACGAAGACGAGATTCAGGACGCGAAACTCAGACTATCGTCGCTGCCCAACTTCGTATCGGTCGGCATCCATCTCGAAAAGGGCTCCGAGAAGGGTCGGGCCATCGTGATTGTCGACGTGGTGGAAGCCGACAGGGTCGAGAACGAACTCATTGCCGGCACGTCGGCGCGACTCTCGAGCTACAGTCAGACGATCGAAGGGCGTATGGCCGATCGCGATGTGTTCGGCACTCGAGACACGTTGAATCTCGATTTCGAAGGCATTGCGCCGATCGGCGGCCTTACACGGCGAGGTGTTTACACACGACTGCAATTCGCCGATCCCAAACTTCTCGATTCGAGCAAGTATTTTTTGATCGCCGGCGTCACCTACCAGAATACGCTCATCGACTATCCCGGCTACGACTTCGACAAGACGGACCAACTCGGTATCGACGGCAGCGTCGGACGGCGCCTATTCGATTATTCCTATGTGACCATCGGGTACCTCTATCGACCGATTTCGCAAAGCGTCAGTACGTTCACTCAGTACTCCAAGATTACGAACGCCTACGCTGTCTCGACGGACGCGGATCCCAACAATAACCGGGGAGTGTCTTTCGGCTATGGCTGGGACTGCGAGGACGATTCCTACTTCCCGACTCGGGGCTCGCGGCTGAGTTCAAGTTTTGGTTTATCTTGGGCGAGCGTTCGTTTTCGAAAAACCTGGAGCAGCAGCCCAGATTCGGCGTGGACGGTGCAGGTCGGGGGGACACCGGGAACCCAATATCGAGCGTCGCTCGACGAGAGCCAGGATATCTCCATCGCTTACGGCCGCAAGATTTCGGCCGGTGATGGTTTTGGCGGAATCCGGCACGGTCGCTGGTATGTCGAACCGGGCGCGAGCTACCTCGGTACTTCTGCATTCACCGGGAGACCCCAGATCGAGTGGGGACTCAAAGCGGGAATCCGCCTCGATACGAAGGCGCTCGGCATGGTCGATCTGTATGTGATCGGCAGCACATCCGGACAACTGGGTGGCAAATGAGGACAGCGACCGCCCTCTTCGTCCTGTTGATGATGCTTGCCTCGCCACATGCGGTGGCAGCGGAGTTGACTCCGTATCTCAAAGACCAGCGTTTGGGTGTAATCATCAAGACCATCGGACTACCGGAGACATTTCCGAGAGATCTCGTGAGCGGACTCACCAATAAACTGCTGATTCGGGTGTCCTTGTTTTCACACTCGAAGCTGGTGGATCAATCAACCGCCGAGATTTCCGTGAAATATGACCTGTGGGACGAGACATTCGCGGTGACATCGACGGTCAATGGTGTTGTCATCGACACACGGACCTGTAAAACGTCGATGGAAGTGCAGGCTCTGATGACCGAACTTCGGCTGCCTGGCCTGTTTGCGCGCGGAGACAAGTCTGGAGCCGACCGCCTCGTCATGCGCGCGGAGATTCTGCTCAATCCGATCGAACGCGAACGATTGGCCGCGATCCGCCGATGGGTCGCTGAGAACAGCACCTACACTCCATCGGATACGGACGGGTTTGGTTCCGAAAAGGGTTTGGGAAGCTCTCGTTCGAACGCAATATTCAATAAGATCTTCGAACAGTACTCGCAGGGGATGGATCTGGTGGCGGCATGGAAGGAGACGGCCTCATCAGAGCCGTTCAACATCGGAGACGTAGGTAGTGAGTGATCGTAAGATCAAGCTTCTGTTGTTCCTCACGATTCTCGTGGTCTGCGCGCTACCGCTGGCCGCAGCCTTCTATTTGGTCGACGATGCTCTGCAGAGAAGCCTGAACCTGGGATTCAATCCGCAGGTCGTGCACTCGATGGACATCGGCGCGCAGAATTTGAAGACCCTGAAGAGCGTCGATCCAGGGCACGAACGCGAGTATCGGGAAGAGTTTGAGGAGATCCAGAACCTAAAGCGCATCTACTCGCAACCGCAATTGGTAAAGAGCAGCATATTGGGTTCCCTCAAGATCTACTTTGGCCTGGGCCTCGCGGGCGCAGTGCTCGTGGCCTTGTCGGTGGCCGCCATCCTCAGCCGCCGGATCAGCCATTCGTACCGGGTCACTTTCAACGACCTCATGGCGCATCGCGAACGGGTGCGATATCTGGAGGAGATGTCGTCATGGCAGGAAATGGCCAAAGTCCTCGCTCACGAGATCAAAAATCCCCTGACGCCGATTGAGGTATTGGTCACTTCCCTCACGAAGTCCCATCTCATCAAGACACCCCCTGAGTTTCAGGAACAGCTAAACCAAACTCAAGTGATGGTCGCGGAAGAAATCGGGCATCTGAAGCGGACAGTGAACCGGTTCAGCGATTTCGCCAAACTTCCTCAGGTCCAGCTGGTCGAAGCGAATCCGGTGACTGTCATCGAGCAGCATTTGGCGGCCGTCCGGACAAGATTCGGTACCGCGCAAATTGTCATTGAGACGTCGGAGTCCGGCACCGACATTCGCTCGAGAATGGATTTCGCCCTATTCAGGCACGTGCTGATGAACATCGTCGCCAACGGAGTGGAGGCGAATCCCGCACGCGCAGTGACCTTCGCTGTCGCAGTGATCGGAACCGAGCACTCGGTCGTGATAACCATATCGAACGACGGCGACCCGGTGCCCGCAGCGATCGCCCCTCGTATGTTCGATCCTTATATCTCGAGCAAGAGGGACAAGGAGAACATGGGGCTAGGCCTTGCCATCGTCAAGAAGATCATAATCGAGCACGAGGGGGAAATCACTTACGCGGAACGGGCAGGTCATCCGCAGTTCATTATCTCGTTACCGAGGGTGATGAGTTAAAATGAGCGAGGCTTCGATTGCGCCGACCGTCCTCGTTCTGGACGATGAAAAGAACATCCGGCAGTCAATCGACATTGCACTGGGGTTGGAAGGCATTCGAGTCGTTGCAGCGCACGATCCCGCTTCCGCGATGCGGGCTCTCCACGAACGGATCATTGACCTGCTGATTCTCGACATCAAACTCGGGGAGATCGACGGAATCACGTTCTTCAAGGCGATGCAAACGGCGGGCTTCTCGGTTCCGACCCTGTTCATATCGGGTAATGCGACGCTTACTCAAGCGGCAGATGCAGTGCGCATCGGAGCGTTCGATTTCATCGAGAAACCCTTCAGTGCAGAGCGGATTGTCATCGCCGTAAAGCGCTGCCTCGAGTTCTCTGCTATGAAGGAACGGCTACGACTCATCGAGGATCGGCAAGGATCGATGGAAATCGTGGGCGATTCGCAGCCGGTAAAAAAGATGGTTGCCGCGGCATTGAAAGTTGCACGGAGCGGCTCGAGCGTTCTCATCACGGGAGAGAGCGGTACCGGCAAGGAACTGGTGGCAAACACCATCCATCGAGAGAGCGACCGCAGCGAAGGGCCTTTCGTCAAGGTCAATTGCTCGGCGATTCCGGAAAACCTGGTCGAATCCGAATTGTTCGGCTTCGCAAAGGGTGCATTTACCGGCGCGGCGTCGAGCAAGCGAGGGCTCTTCGAGGTTGCACATCGTGGCACGATCTTTCTCGATGAGGTCGCCGATCTGTCCTTGAGCGCTCAGGCAAAGATTCTTCGCGTCGTACAAAACGGAGAGCTGCAGAAGGTGGGTTCCGAGGAGACTACCCAAGTGGACGTGCGCGTTCTTTCCGGCACACATAAGGAACTCAAGAAGCTTGTGTCCGGAGGCACTTTTCGGGAAGACCTTTTCTATCGTCTCAATGTGCTCCCCATCCGGGTTCCGTCCTTGAGAGAGAGGACGGACGACATTCCTCTCCTGGCGAGATACTTCTGCCGGCGCGTGTGCGAGAAGAACAATATCAAGGAAAAACACTTGGACGAGGAGGTGCTTCGGGAATTGAAGCAGTATCACTGGCCTGGGAATGTGCGTGAGCTACAGAATGTCATGGAGCGGATCGTCATCATGAGCGGCGATCGAATCTCAGTGCTCGATCTGCCTGAAGAAGTCATAGGCACCGCCAGCGAGTTGTCGAGCGGCATTGGCAATGGGTCGGCACTCAAGGAATTTCGGGACAATGCCGAGCGCGAGTTCATCATCGGGACACTGAAGAAGAACAGCGGCAACATTAGTCAATCGGCGATTGAACTCGGCGTCCGGCGGACTTATCTCCACCGGCGCCTCGCCGTTCTTGGGATCGCGAAAAAGGATTGGTTTGCATGACAACGTACGTAATTGGACCCGCGGCATCGCGAGTTCGTCGCGATACAGTCACCCTTCATCGAATCGGGACTCAGAAACAGTTATTTGCTGAATCTCGTAGGCCCCCTACGACGCGACAACGCCGTACATTTGCCCAGTAAGACAAAATCGCCCTTGCCCTGCTCTCCGCTGATCCGTGCGGCTATTCCGCCGCATTCACTGGCCGCTTGACGTCTTCATACTTTGCTATGCAAAGTAATTATGCGCCCACACGGATCGTACGCAGTTGCATGAAACAGTTTCGCGGAACAGGTGCTCAGAATGATTCTTGATATATGTTGTAATATACTGATTTTCATCAAGAAAGTGGGACGGCTGGGACTCGAACCCAGGACCAAAGCCTTAAAAGGGCCTTGCTCTACCAGCTGAGCTACCGTCCCAATCAGCCGCGCATGATAGCCGAACTACCGCCGGAGATCTCGACATTCCCGGTCAGGCGTATCGAGTGGGATCCGGGACCCCGGCCTCCGCAAACCCGGCCGCCCTTATGCGGCACGAATCACACCGCCCGCACGCTCGCCCCTCTTCATCCGCCTGGTAACACGACACCGTCATCCCGAAATCCACGCCGAGTTGGGTACCCGCGCGGATGATCTCCGCCTTGGACATCTTGATGAGCGGCGCATGAATCTCGAACCGTGCTCCCTCCACGCCGGCCTTGGTGGCGACCCGTGCCAACTTCTCGAAGGCCTCGATGAACTCCGGCCGGCAATCCGGATATCCACTAAAATCGACCGCGTTGACCCCGACAAAAACATCCGTCGCGCCGAGCACCTCGGCCCATCCGAGCGCGAGCGACAACATCATTGTGTTGCGCGCCGGCACATAAGTAATCGGTATGCCGGTACCGGGTGTTTCGGGCACGGCAATACCGGCGTCTGTCAGTGCCGACCCGCCGATCCCGGCGAGGTCCACACGCATTACCCGGTGATCTTCCGCGCCGAGCGCGCGCGCGACCCGTGCCGCCGCCTCGAGCTCGGCGCTATGGCGCTGCCCATAATGCACACTCAGCGCGTGACACTCGAACCCGCGCGCCCGCGCCATCGCGAGCACCGTGGCCGAGTCGAGACCGCCGGAGAGAAGTACGATGGCTTGCTTGGCTGTCATCCGCAACGCTCGCGCATCACTTGCCCGGGACATCGCCCCACAGAACCTTGTGGAGCTGAAGTTGAAAACGCACCGGCAGCCGATCCGCCAATATCCAATCCGCCAGCATGGTCGGCGACACTTCGGTGTAGCTCGGCGAAAACAGGATGCGCGCCCGCTCGGTCAACGCATGCTCCTTCAGAAAAGCCTTGCTCCAGTCGTAATCCTCGCGGGAGCAGATTACGAACTTCAATTGATCGCGTGGCGTGAGGCCGGTGAAATTCTCGATCCGATTGCGCGCCGCCTCGCGCGACCCGGGCGTTTTGACATCGACCACCCGGGACACCCGGGAATCCACCGCCGCGATATCCAATGCACCGCTGGTCTCGAGCGACACCTGCAAGCCCGAGTCGCACAATCGTTCGAGCAGCGTCAGGCAATTCGGCTGCGCCAGGGGCTCCCCGCCCGTCACGCACACATGCCGCGCGCCGAAGACCCGCACTTTGTCCATGATGACATCGAGGTCGAGCCAATCCCCGTGGTGAAACGCATACTCGGTGTCGCAATACTGGCACCTCAGCGGACAGCCGGTCAGCCGCACGAACACCGTCGGATAACCGACCGCGTCGGCTTCCCCTTGCAACGACAGGAAAATCTCGTTGATGCGCAGGCGTTCGGATTTTGCCGCGGGCGCACTCAATGGTTCTCGGTCGTCATCTTGTCGAGGCGCTGCTGGGCCAAATGTCCCGATGGCGTGTCCGCGAACTGCGTGGCGACTTGCGACAGCACCTGCCTCGCCGAACTCCACTGCTGCAGCTCGTAGCGGCAATAACCGATCTTGAGCAAGGCATCGGGACGCTTGCGCGATTGCGGGTACTTATCCACGACTCGCTGAAACGCGTTCTCGGCCTCGGGGAATGACCTGTTCACGTAGTAGGCCTCGCCCAACCAGTACTGCGCATTATCCGCCAGCTGACTGTCCGGAAACGTCAGCAGAAATTTCTGAAACGCCGGGATGGCACGATCGTACTGACTGTTTTTGAGCAGATCGAAGGCGGCTTGATAGGCGGCCTTATCATCGGACCCCGATACCCCCGAACCCCCGGCGCTACCCAAGCCGCCGGCACCCGCGTCAACGGCCCCCGCACTGCCATCACCCGACCCAGCGCCAGTTCCGCCGGCCGCCGTCCCGCGCGACTCGAGACTCTTCAACCGTCGATCGATGTCGGCGTAGAGGTCTCGCTGCTGCTTGCGGGCCGCTTCCAAATTGTGATTGAGCACATCGATGTCGTTGTGCACGGCGCGCAGGTCGGCACGCAGCGCCTCGGTTTGATTGGCGAGGTCGAGCAGGCTTTGATTCGCCATGACCCTCTCGATGCGCGCGACCCGCGTGTCGAGGTCATTCAGTTTGATTTGCACCGGATCTTGTTCCGGCGAGGAGGCACAACCCGCTACGCCCAACGCTCCGAGGGCCAACGCGACGAGGCAGGCCCCGCTCAAACCGAATGAGCCGCGGGCGGTCACGGGCCGTAGACCAATTCCACCCGCCGATTGAGTGACCACGCAGCCTCGTCATCACCTTCGGCGGCGGGCCGTTCGGAGCCGAAACTCACGGTGGTGAGCTGCGATTCCGCGACCCCTTGCAGCAGCAGTGCGCGGCGCACCGCCTGGGCGCGGCGTTCGCCGAGTCCGATATTGTATTCCCGCGTGCCACGCTCATCGGTATTGCCCTCGAGCTTGACGTGCAAGTTCGGGTGGCTGGTCAGATTGCGCGCATGAAACGCGACGATATCGGCGAATTCGGGCTTGATCTCCGATTTATCGAAATCGAAGTAGATCACCCGCTTGCCGAGCGGACCGGAGGCGTCCCCGGCCATGCCTCCCTCGGTTTCTGCATCACCGCCGAGCGCGCGCGAGGAGGTCGAGGCCCCCTCATCTGAAGTCGTGCTCGGCACTTCGGTGCCGGCACTCGGCGGCTCGCTCACATCTTGTTTTTTCGAGCACGCCGACCCCAGCACCGCAGCGGTGATCAGCAAAGCGACCGATAGAATTCTTTTCATCGTTTACTCCGTCCAAGTTGTCCAAACGCCAAGCCTACCGACGAACCGGCGATTTTAGAATGGTCCCCACGCAGGTTCTTGTAATTCACCCTCGCTCGACACCAGGCGCTCCTGCACCCGGCCGTCGGCGCTCACCAAGGCCAATATTCCACGGCCGCGATCGCGGCTCGCGTAGAGGATCTCCGCCCCATTCGGCGCATAGCTCGGACTCACGTCAAAATGCCCCTTGGTGAGCACCTGGACATCCCCGCCGCCGCGAAGGTCCATGGTCGCAATCCGGTAGCCCCCGTCCTCCTGGGTCACAAACGCCAGCTGCGATTCGTCCGGAGACAATCGCGGCCGTGCGTTGTAGCTGCCTTGAAAGGTCAGGCGCGTCGGTTTGGCGCCGCTCTGCGCGGGGACGCGATAGATCTGCGGTCCCCCGGCGCGATCGGAGGTGAAATACAGGGTCGTCCCATCCTTCGACCATTGCGGTTCGGTGTCGATTCCCGGATCGTCCGTGATCCGGGTCAGCGCCTGAGTGGCCAGGTCGAGCACATAGATATCCAAGTTGCCGTCGCGCGTCGACAGCGTCAGTGCCAGCTTCTTGCCATCCGGCGACCACGCAGGCGCCTGATTCACGCCCGCCCGCGCCGACACCCGGTGCCGTTCGCCGGTCTTCAAGAATTGCACATACACCGAGGGCAACTTGTCCTCGAAGGAGACATACGCCAGGTTCTGCCCATCGGGCGACCACGCCGGCGACATCAGCGGCTCTTTCGAGTCCATCACGACGTGCGGATTCTCCCCGTCCGCATCGGCCACGATGAGACGGTAATCCCGGGCGGGCACGTGGCCGAGCACGGAAATATAGGCAATGCGCGTTGCGAACGCGCCGCGGATGCCTAGGATCTTTTCGAACACCATGTCGGCCACTTGATGACTCGCGAGCCTAAGCCCCGGTTTGTTGGCGCTGATCTGGTAGGCGAGCAAGCGCTGGCGCGTGAGCACGTTGTAGAGCTCGAAAGTGATGTTGTAGCGATCCGGCCCCTCGATTTGCGTCTGCCCCACCACGATGTAGTCGTTGTGCAACCGCCGCCAATCATCGAAGCCGATGCCCGCACCGGTGTGCGGTTGATCGACCATGTCCTTGCGGTCCATGGCCTTGAAGCGCCCGCTGCGCGCGAGGTCGGCGCTCACGAGTTGCGCCACATCGAACGATGCCGCGGCGTCCTCCGGCGAGCTGAACGGCACGATCGCGATCGGAATGGCTTCCGCCTGTCCCTTGGTGACTTCCACCACGAGTTCCGCGCGGCTCTGAATACAGAACAACACGAGCCCCAGCGCCAGCAAACTTGACTTTGTTTTGATCATTGGCGTTTATTCATCGGCGTTTATTCGTTGGATAGCATTCATCGGGTTTTGTTCATCGGGTTTTGTTCATCGGGTTTTGTTCATCGGGTTTTGTTCATCGGGTTTTATTCCTCGGGTTTGAACCTAAAAACGAAGTTTCGTTCGAACAGCGCCGGGTCCGGCGGATCAGGCAATGGCGACGCACGATACACCGCATTCTCGATCGATTGGCGCGCGGCCGCATCGCCGTTGCACTGGGTGACCCGTGCACTCGTCACCTCGCCCCCCGGAACCTGGGTCACCTCCACCAGACAATCGAGACCGACGCTGGCGGACGGCGGCTTGATCCAGGCATTCTGGATTTTATTGCGCAGTTTGGCGATATAGCTGTCGCGCAACGGGCCCGATTCGACCGCACTGCGGTGCTCCTCGTCGGCCAATTGCCTGCGCAATTCCGCCTCGCGATCCTGCCGCGCGCGCTCGTCGGCCGCGCGCTTCGCATCGGCGAGCTGCTTCGCTTCGGCGGCCGCCTTGGCCTCCGCCGCCGCCTTGGCGTCGGCCGCCTGCTTCGCCGCGGCGGCGCGTTCCGCCTCAGCCGCCTCCTTGGCCGCCGCAGCCCGCAGCGCATCTTGCGCGAGTTTCGCCTGCACGGCAGCGGCTCTCTGCGCATCGGCCGCCTTTTGCGCATCCGCCACCCTCTGCGAATCCGCAGCCTTTTGCGCATCGACCGCCTTCTGCGCATCCGCGGCTTTTTGCGCATCGGCCTGACGCTGCTGTTCGGCAGCCGCGAGCTTCGCCGCATCCGCCGCGGCCGCCGCGGCCGCCTCCGACTGCTCGGCAGCCTGCGCCGCTTTAGCCTTGGCGTTGGCCTCCGCGTCCGCCTGCTCCTTGGCCTTCGCTTCCTCCGCCGCGCGCGCCTGATCCGCCGCCGCAGCGGCCGCAGCCGCCGCATCGGCGGCCCGCTGCTCCTGCGGACGCTGTGCACCATGCACGACCTCGGAACTCACCACCACCGCATCGATGGGCAAAGGCTGCACCATCGGTGTGGGCCGATGAGCGGTCATGACCGCGGTCAGAATCAAAGCGCCCGCCAGTACTCCGTGCAGCAGCACGGACCCGACAATCGCCCAGGCGTGTTCGCGCAGGAATTCGCGCATTCAGTCCGCGCCGTTGCCGGCTCCGCTCACTTGCCCACGCGCCGGGGGTTTGATGGGGTCGGTGAGAAACCCCACCTTCGAGGCACCCGCGTGTTGCAGCAGTACCATGGCGCGCACCAGCGTGCCATACGGCACCGTCGTATCGGCCTTGACCAGCACCGGCGTCTGCGGGTCGCGGCGCAGCAGCGCGGAGGTGCGCGCGCTCACCGTGGCTTCGGACGCGGGCGATTCCGGGTTCTGGCCAAAATTGACATACAGCCGCCCGCGCGCATCGATGGTCACGATCAGCGGTTCGTGTTTGGCCAGAAATTCCGGGTCGATGGGCTTGGCGCCCGCGTCCGGCAAATCGACTTTCACCCCTTCCTTGAGCAGCGGCGCGGTGATCATGAAGATCACCAGCAACACCAACATGACGTCGATGTACGGCACGACGTTGATCTCCCCCATCAGCTTGCGGCGGCGAAGCGGCGCGGGCATGGCTGTCAGGCGTGCGCCGCGCGCGCCGGCGCCGGCCCGTGGCGCTGCAGGATGGTCGAGAACTCCTCGACGAACGTGTCGAACCTGAGCTCCAATCGGCTCACCTGATCGGCAAACCGGTTGTACGCGACCACCGCGGGGATGGCGGCAAACAACCCGATCGCGGTCGCGATCAGCGCCTCGGCGATGCCCGGCGCCACCGCCGCCAAGGTCGCCTGCTGCACGTTGCCGAGGTTGTGGAAGGCGCTCATGATGCCCCACACCGTGCCGAACAATCCCACGTAAGGACTCGTGGAGCCGACCGTGGCGAGCATGGCGAGATTGCGCTCCAGCCGATCCATCTCGCGCATCTGCGCGACCCGCATCGCGCGGCGTGCGCCCTCGAGCAATTGGTCGGTCGGCGTGCCCTGCTGGCGCAACCGGCTGAATTCCCCGAAGCCTCCTTCGAAGATGCTTTGCTCGCCGGTGCCGGCGCGTCCCTTGGTCTCGATGCTGCGATACAGGGCGGACAGATCGCCGCCCGACCAGAAGGCCGTTTCGAATTGATCCGCCTGTCGCCGCGAATGCGAGATGACGCGGCTCTTTTTGAAGATGACGGCCCACGAGGCGATGGAGGCCACCAGGAGCAACGCCATGACCGCCTGCACGATCGGGCTCGCGTCGAGAATCAACTCCCAGATCGACAAGTCATTGCCCATTACGCCACTCCGTGAATAGATCCTTGGGGATAGCGCGCGGTTTCAGCGTGCTCGAATCGAGACACGCGATGCGCACGCTCGCGTCGATGAGCTGAATCTCATCGCGCATGATGGTTTGCTTGAAGGTGATTGTCGCACCGCTCAGGCGCTCGAGTTCCGCGGTGACGAGAACTTCATCATCGAGGACTGCCGGCCGACGAAAATCCATTTCCAGGTTCACCACCGCGAATTGCAGTTGCCGCTCCGCGCGCAAGCGCCGCTGATCGATGCCCTGTGCCCGCAGCCAATCCGTCCGGCAGCGCTCCATGAATTTGAGGTAATTCGCATAATACACAACGCCGCCCGCATCGGTGTCTTCCCAATAGACGCGATATTTGGCCGAAAAGTTCGCCGCGGAGATCACAGCTCAGGCGTCCCGCATCAATCGCGGGACCCGCGTTCTTCGAGCCGCGTCATCATTCGAGCATCCCCGCACGCTCAAGCATCCCGAAACAGCGGCAGATTCAAGTCCCGCTCCATGGCAGGGGCCGTGAGTCCGAAATGCAAGTAGGCCGTGCGCGTGGCGACGCGGCCGCGCGCCGTGCGCATCAAGAATCCCTGCTGGATCAGGAACGGCTCGATGACATCCTCGATGGTGCCGCGCTCTTCGCTCATCGCGGCGGCGAGGCTGTCGACGCCCACCGGACCGCCCTCGAATTTCTCGATCACGGTGAGGAGCAGCTTGCGGTCCAGCATGTCGAAGCCCTGCGGATCCACCTCCAGCATGTCGAGCGCGGCGAGCGCGACTTCGGAACTGATCACGCCGGCCGCCTTGACCTCGGCAAAGTCCCGCACCCGGCGCAGCAGCCGGTTGGCGATCCGCGGCGTGCCGCGCGAGCGCTCCGCGATGCGAACCGCGCCATCCGCCTGCAATTGCAATTGCAGGATCGACGCACTGCGGGTCACGATCTTGGTCAAATCCTCGGTCGAGTAGAATTCCAGTCTCTGCACGATGCCGAACCGGTCGCGCAGCGGCGAGGTCAAGAGTCCCGCGCGCGTCGTCGCACCCACCAAGGTAAACGGCGGCAGGTCCAACTTGATTGAACGCGCCCCGGGACCCTCGCCGATCATCAGATCGAGTTGCGAATCCTCCATGGCCGGGTACAGCACCTCCTCGACCACCGGACTCAACCGATGGATTTCATCGACGAACAACACGTCGCGCGGCTCGAGGTTGGTCAACAACGCCGCCAGATCGCCGGGACGCTCCAAAACCGGCCCCGAGGTCTGGCGCAGATTCACCTTGAGCTCGTTGGCGATGATATTCGCGAGCGTGGTCTTGCCGAGTCCCGGCGGTCCGAAGATCAGCACATGATCCAGGGCCTCGCCGCGATTGCGCGCCGCCTGGATGAAAATATCCATTTGCGTCTTGACGTTCGGCTGTCCGACGTAATCGGCGAGAGTCTTCGGCCGCACGGCGCGGTCCACCACCTCGTCCTCGCGCTTGGGGTTGCCGGCGATGATTCGATCCTGCTCGATGGACATCGCTATCTCACCCCTGCGACACGCATGCTCGATTCACGCATCTCTCACGCCTTGGCCGCCGACTTGAGCGCGCGCCGGATCATTTCCGTGGTCGACAGGCCCGGCTCCTCGACCGTCTTCAACAGCCGCACCACTTCCGGCGGCTTGTACCCCAGGGCGATCAGCGCGCTGAAGGCCTCGCTCTGCGGCGTCGGCGTGACCGTCGCGCCCGCGGCGGCCGCACCGCCGTTCGCCGTCGGCATGGACAATTTCTTCACGCTGTCGCGCATCTCGATGATCACGCGCTCGGCGGTCTTGCGGCCGATGCCGGGGATTCGCGTGAGCATGGCGACGTCCTCCGCCTCGATGGTGCGCAGGAAATCCTCCACGCTCGCACCGGACAGGATCCCGAGCGCGATCTTCGGGCCCACCCCCGACACTTTGAGCAGCGTGCGAAACAGCCGCCGCTCGCCGTCGGTGCCGAACGCATACAAAATATGCGCATCCTCGCGCACCACCAGGTGGGTGAACAGCGCGACGGCTTCGCCCAAGGCGGGCAGTCCGTAGAACGTCGACATCGGGGCTTCCAACTCGTACCCCACACCGTTGACATCGACCAGCAACATCGGCGGTTGCTTGACAGCGAGGCGGCCCTTCAGAAAGCCGATCATGGAGAACCCATCATCCGCGGGCCGCCGCCCGCAGGACCGACACGCGCACGCGGCCGCGCAACGCATGGCACACCGCCGCGGCCAGCGCATCGGCCGCATCGGGCGACACCGGCCCCTCGAGTTTGAGGATGCTCTTCATCATCAGTTGCACTTGGGCTTTCTCGGCGCTGCCCGAGCCCACCACGGCCTGCTTGATTTGTCGCGTCGCGTATTCGAAGACTTCGGCGTTGGCGTCCGCGGTGCCGCAGATGGCGGCGCCGCGCGCCTGGCCCAATTTCAGCGCGCTGTCGGGATTGCGGTTCACGAACACGCGTTCGATGGCGATCTCCTGCGGCCGGTATTGCGCCACGATGGTCTGCACGCAGCGAAAGATCTCGCACAGACGTTCCGCGAATTCGCCCTTCTGGGTGCGGATCACACCGCTCGCCACATAGGTCAACCGCGGTCCGACGGCGTCGAGCACTCCGAACCCGGTCCGTTGCGATCCGGGATCGATGCCGAGCACACGCACACTTAAGGGATCCGCCATTGACCGGTATGATACCGGCAATAGCCGCGTAAACCCACCGGCAACGACGGTGCAATTCCCTTGGAAACAACGGCTTCAAACCGGATCACCGCGAGTGAGAGGCTGTACACGGCCTTCGCTGACGTGCGCGAACTCGATTTGCCGGAGGGCGCGGACGCTGCGCGCCGCGCCGGCATCGAGGTCGCCAACATCGTCCATGCGCTCGACGCCGACGACGATGTGGTGATCGCGGCACTGCTGCAGCCCTTGCTCGATGCCAAGGTGATCACGCCTGAGGCTGCGTCGAAGCAATACGGAGCCGACGCGACCCGCCTCGCCCAAGCATTGAGCCAGCTGGGCGATTTTGGGTTGCCGGCCGATTGGACGCCGGCACAAGGCCTCGAAGCAGGACAGGCGGAGGCCCTGCGCAAGATGCTGCTGGCGGTGATCGGCGACGTGCGATTGGTGGTGGTGCGGCTTGCCGGGCAACTGCAAAAGATGCGTTCGGCCAAATTGCGCGACGCGCCTTGGCAACGCAAGTTGGCGACGGAAACCCGTGAAGTGTATGCGCCGCTCGCCAATCGACTGGGTGTCTGGCAGGTGAAGTGGGAGCTCGAGGATCTCGCCTTCAGGTACCTGCAGCCCGACGACTACAAGCACATCGCGAGCTCGCTCAACGCACGGCGTTCCGAGCGCGAGCGCTACATCGACGAGCTGAAGACGCGGCTGCGCGGCGAGCTTGCGGCCGCGGGCGTCGAGGCGACGATCGAGGGGCGGCCGAAGCACATTTACAGCATCTGGAAGAAAATGCAGGCGAAACGGCTCGCCTTCGAGCAGCTCATGGATATCCGCGCGGCGCGCGTGCTGGTGAACACGGTCGCGGAATGCTACGCGGCCTTAGGCGTGGTGCACTCGTTGTGGCAATTCATTCCCGGTGAATTCGACGATTACATCGCGACGCCGAAGGACAATCTGTACCGCTCGATTCACACCGCCGTCATCGGGCCCGCCGGGCAGCCGGTCGAGATCCAGATTCGCACCCATGAAATGCACGCGAATTCCGAGCGCGGCGTCGCGGCACACTGGCGCTACAAGGAGGGCGGCCGGAGCGATCAGGCTTACGAGCGCAAGATCAATCAGCTGCGCTCGCTGTTGGCGCCGGCCGAGGGCGACACGTCGCGCGATTTTCTCGATCGGATGCGGGTGGATCTGTTTCAGGATCGGATCTACGTGATATCGCCCAAGGGCGAAATCGTCGATGTGCCGGTGGGCGGAACGCCGCTGGATTTTGCCTATCAAGTGCACACGGAATTGGGTCACCGCACCCGCGGCGCCAAGGTCAACGGCCGCATGGTGCCGTTGGACTATCAGCTCAAGAACAGCGAGACGGTCGAGATCATCACCGCCAAGTCGGCGAACCCCTCGCGCGATTGGCTGTCGCCGCAGTCCGGGTACCTCGCGAGCCCGAGGCATCGCAATAAGGTTCGCGCCTGGTTCCGCAAGCAGAACGAGACCGAGAACAAACTCCAAGGGCGGGCGATGTTCGAACGCGAAATACAGCGCCTGGGGGTGGGCAGTCCGCCCATCCCGGAATTGCTGACTGAACTCCGGTTACCGAGCAGCGAGGCGTTGCACGAGGCGCTCGGCTTGGGCGAGGTCAGCCCCGCGCAAATGGCGGGCGCGCTGCAGCGGCTGCTGCATGCGCGGGAATCTGCGGCCGACGCGCCTGCGCGCTTCCGCGCCACGGCGCTGCGCGAGCCGGAGGTCGAAGTTCAGGGCATCGGCGATTTGTTGTCGACCTATGCGCGCTGCTGCAAGCCGGTGCCCCCTGAGCCGATCGTCGGGTACATCACCGTCGGACGCGGCGTCAGCATTCACGCACAAACCTGCGCGAATCTCGGCCGGCTCAGCGTGAAGGCGCCCGCTCGGGTGCTCCCGGTGACGTGGGGGACGTTGGCGTCGCAGGAATTTCCCGTGGACATCGAGGTGCAGGCGTTCGACAGGCGCGGGCTGGTGCGGGACGTCAGCGCCGCACTGGCGGACGACAAGATCGGCATACAGGGGATGAACACGGTCACGCACAAACGTGACAACGTGGCTCATATGCAGATCAAGATCGCGATTACGGGACTGCCGCAGCTGTCCCACGTGTTGACGCGGATCGGGCAGGTGCCGAACGTGATCAGTGCGAGGCGGAGGAAGTAACCTGGAATACATAGCGGACTCTCAGCCGCGTGTCTAAAATGTAGATACAGAGCGGTATGCTTTATTTGCGCAAGCCCTCGATCAACATGCACGCCCGTGTCAGCGCCGAAACGGAATTGACCTTGGCCGCATACTCGTTCCCGCGCGCCCGCATCGGGCCATCGGCGAGAATTGCACGAATCGCCGCTACGGCGCCTGGAGCCCGGTAGCGCGTCTGCGGGATGCTGCGGCCGAGCCCCAGCTGCTCGATTCGCCAGCCGTTGTCGAACTGGTCGTGAGCGCAAGGCACGACGAGATGGGGAATCCCGGCCTTGATGGTTTGGGCCAGCGTGCCGATACCGCCGTGATACACGAGCATAGCAGCGCGTGGCAGCGCCTCGCTGAACGGCACATAGCCAAACGCGCGCACGCCTGTCGGCAGATCGCGCGGCAACTGTTCCGCAAAATTGGTGACCAGCATTGCGCGCGCCCCAAGCCTGCGCGCGGCTTCGACCGATGTGGCGAAAAAGCGCTGCATCGTCGCGGCCGCGGACCCCGGCGTAAAGATGATCGGCGGTTCGCCGGACCCCAAGAATTCCTGGGCTTCCTGCGGCACCGGCACGCGACCGCCGCCGCCGTCCCACAGCGGGAAACCCACGAGATGGGTGTGCGGCGGCCAGTCCGATTGCGGTTTCGCAAACCACTCCGGAAAGAATCCGATCACGCATTGCGGAGAATGAATCCATCGATGCAATACCCGGTCGACCGGCGCAAGCCCCAAGCCCGCGCGGAACTCATTCAGCGGCCGTTTGAGATGATAGTCGACCGCGGCCCAATCGATCACATGGAACAAGGCGCGCTTGAACCACATGGGCTGCGAGGTGGAAATGCGCAGATATCCCAGCATGCCCTGATCGATGAGACTGCGAATGATGGCGGGCTGCAGATGTACCGTGGCGGTCGGTAGTCCGAGTTTCTCCTGCGCTACGCGTGCCCCGAATGAAATTCCGGAGGCCGCCACCACGGTGTCAGAGTCCGCGTGCCGCTCGATAGCACGGTAGATCTCAGCGATCGCCGGCACCATCATCCGCTGCGCGACCACCTTGAAGCCTCTGCGCGGATGCCACAGGTTAGGATCGTCGAGCGCCGATTCGAAATCTTCGGTCGTTCCCAGCGGCACGAATCCCAGGCCCTGCTCTTCGATCAATGGTTGAAAAAATGGATTGGTGAGAATCGTCGTGCGATGTCCTCGGGCGCGAAGCGCGAGACCCAGCGCTATGAAAGGGTGGACGTCGCCGGCGCTGCCGAGGGTGACCAGCAATACGTTGAGCGGCTTTGCTGTAGTGGCTGCGTTCGTCGGCATGGCGGCTAACGCGCGGGTGGGGTGATCAGAGTCTGTCAGACCGCCACCGTAAGGATGCGACGATGAACAGTCAAGCCGGCTTCATGTCCGTCTGTCCAGTCCCTGCCGGCAGGCAGCCAGGCCCCTACCGATTGATCGAATCGATCGCCTTCTTGTCCACCGCCAGCGCCGCCTCGTGGATCGCCTCGGAGAGCGTCGGATGGGCGTGAATCGTGCGCTGGATGTCCTCGGTGCTCGCCGAATACTCCATCGCGAGCACCGCCTCGCCGATCAGCTCGCCGGCCATCGGGCCGATGACGTGGATGCCGAGCACCTCATCGTCATCCTTGGCGGAGACGATCTTTGCCATGCCCTGGCCCGCTTCCATGGCGCGCGCGCGACCGCTCGCGGCGAAGGGAAAAGTCCCCACTTTGTAGGGCCGCCCGCCCGCCTTGACCTGCTCTTCGGTCTGGCCGACCCAGGCGATCTCGGGCTGCGTATAGATCACCGAGGGAATGACCTTGTAGTTCACTTCGGCGAAATGGCCGGCGATGAGATCGGCGACCATGACGCCCTCCTCCTTGCCCTTGTGCGCAAGCATCGGTCCGCGCACCACATCGCCCACCGCCCAGACGTTCGGCACCCCGGTACGGCAATGATCATCGACCTTGATGAAACCGCGCTCATCGAGCGACACGCCCGTCCCTTCCGCCAGCAATCCGTCCGTGAAGGGTCTGCGCCCGACCGCCACGACGAGCTTGTCGACCTGCAGCGTATGGTCGCCCTGCGCGTCTGTGTAAGCGACGTCGACCGCCGCGCCCGTGACCTTGGCGCTCGACACCTTGGCTCCCAACTTGATGTCGAGCCCCTGTTTCTTGAAATGCCGCAGCGCCTCCTTGGCGATCGTTTGGTCGGCGATCGGCAGGAAGGTATCGAGCGCCTCGATCACCGTCACCGCGCTCCCCAAGCGGCGCCACACGCTGCCGAGTTCGAGGCCGATGACGCCCGCGCCGATCACGCCCAAGCGGCCGGGCACCGCATCGAACTCGAGCGCGTTCCAGGAATCGACGATGTATTTGCCGTCGTGCGGCACATGCTTCAAACGAATCGGCACCGAGCCCGAGGCCAGCACGACGTGCGTGGCTTGCAGGGTCTTTTCACTGCCGTCCGCGCCGGTGACGAGCACCTTGTTGCCCGGCAACAGGCGCCCATGCCCCTGTATGCCGACGACGCCGTTCGCCTTGAACAGCGCCGTGATGCCGCCCGTCATGGTCTTGACCACGGACGCGCGGCGTTTCTGCATGGCGGCAAGATCGAGCTTCAAATCGCCGATCTTGATGCCGTGGATGGAGAATTCGTCTTTGGCGCGCTGATAGAGTTCGGAGGACTCGAGCAGCGCCTTCGACGGGATACACCCCGCGTTCAGGCAGGTGCCGCCGAATGCATAGGTGCCGTCGAAGTTCTTCCACTCATCGACGCAAGCGACTTTGAGCTTGTTCTGTCCGGCGCGAATCGCGGCCGGATACCCGGCCGGACCCGCGCCGATCACGATCACATCGTAGACCTCGCTCATACACCAAGCACAATCCGCGCAGGATCCTCGAGGCTCTGCTTGACGGTCACCAGGAATTGCACGGCCTCACGGCCGTCGATGATGCGGTGATCGTAGGTGAGCGCGATGTACATCATGGGGCGCACGACCACCGCACCGTCGATCACCACCGGGCGATCCTGGATCTTGTGCATGCCGAGAATCGCGCTCTGCGGCGAATTGACGATGGGCGTCGACAGCAGCGATCCGAACACCCCGCCGTTGGTGATCGTGAAGGTGCCGCCGGTCAGCTCCTCCATCGTAATGGAACCCGCGCGGGCGCGCTGCGCGAAATTGGCGATGGATTTTTCGATGTCCGCGAAGCTTTGCAGATCCGCATCGCGCAACACCGGCACGATCAAGCCGCGGTCGGTGGAGACCGCGACGCCGATGTCGAAGTATTCGTGATAGACGATGTCGTTGCCTTCGACCGAGGCGTTGACGGACGGAAATTTCTTCAGTGCCTCGACGCAGGCCTTGGCGAAGAACGACATGAAACCGAGTTTGACGCCGTGCTGTTTCTCGAATTGATCCTTGTAGCGCGCGCGCAGGTCGTTGACCGCCTTCAAGTCGACCTCATTGAACGAGGTCAACAGCGCCTGGGTGGCCTGCGCCTGCACCATCCGCTCGGCGATGCGCGCGCGCAGCCGCGTCATGGGCACGTGCTGATCGGCGCGGCGCGAGCGAGCGCCGTTGGTGGGCGGCGGCCCGGGAGCTTTGGCGACGGGAGCCTTGGCCGCCGGCGGTCGCGCGGCGGGTACCTGCGCGGCGGACGCTTGCGCCGGTGCCGCCGCGACCGCCGGCGCCGCCTCCTTCGCCGACAAATAATTCAACACGTCCGACTTCGAGACGCGGCCGTCTCGCCCGGAGCCGGCGACGACGCTCGGGTCGACTTTGTTTTCCTCGACCACGCGCTTGGCGGCCGGGCTCAATTTCGCCGCCGCCGCGTCGGATTTGCCATCGGACTTGGCCGCATCCTTCGCGGACGTCGCGCCATTGTTCGCCGTGGTCGCCGCGTCCTTCGCCGCCGTGGCGGCGCCGCTCGAAGCCGCGAGGATGGCGGGCGCGCTCGCGCCGGGCACTGCGGCGTCCGCCGTCGTCGCAGCCGTCGCCCCCTCATCGATTACCGCCAGCAGTTGCCCGCTGGTCACAGTGGTGCCGTCCTGGAGCTTGATTTCCCGGAGCACCCCGGCCGTCGGAGCGGGCACCTCGAGCACGACCTTGTCGGTCTCCAAGTCGACCAGATTTTCATCGCGCGCCACGGCATCGCCCGGCTTCTTGTGCCAGGCGACGAGCGTGGCGTCAGCCACCGACTCCGGCAGCTGCGGCACGCGAACTTCGATGGTCATGAGCCCGTCCTGGTTTGAATGATCGGCAGGCGCATCGTTTGTCGGGACGTCTCTTCCGGCGGTACGCCTTGCAGCGCCGCGGTCACCAGATTCTTCTGCTGCTGTTCGTGCAGCGCGGTGATGCCGGTGGCGGGCGCCGCCGCGCCGGCGCGGCCGGCATACAGCAGTTCATGCTGCGGGCCGAGCTTCGCCTGCAACCGATGACGAATCTGGTACCAGCCGCCCTGATTCTGCGGCTCTTCCTGGCACCAGACGATCTCATGCGCGTTCGAGTACTTGCGCAGCACCGCCTCGTACTCATCCGAGGGGAAGGGGTACAGCTGTTCGAGGCGGACGATCGCGACCGAGTCGACTTTGGCTTCACGCCGCGATTTCAGCAAATCGAAATACACCTTGCCGCTGCAGAGCACGACGCGCGTGACCTCGGAGGCTTTCAAATCATCGATTTCATCGATGACGGTGTAGAACCCGCCCGCCGCCAATTCCTCCAATCGCGACACCGACAAAGGATGTCTGAGCAAACTCTTCGGCGTCATGACAATGAGCGGCTTGCGCAGCGAGCGCACCATCTGACGGCGCAGCATGTGAAACATTTGCGCCGGGGTCGAGGGCACGCACACCTGCATGTTGAACTCGGCGCAGAGCTGCAGAAAGCGCTCCAAGCGCGCCGATGAGTGCTCGGGTCCCTGGCCCTCATAGCCGTGCGGCAGGAACAGCGCGAGACCCGACAGCCGGCCCCACTTGGCTTCGCCGGAGCTGATGAACTGATCAATGATGACCTGGGCGCCGTTGCAGAAGTCGCCGAACTGGCCTTCCCAGATGGTCAGGCAATGCGGCTCGGTGGTGGAGAAGCCGTACTCGAAGCCCATCACCGCCTCTTCCGACAACACCGAGTCCGTCACGGTGAAGGTCGGCTGGTTGGTGGCGAGGTGCTGCAGCGGCACGTAGGTTCGGCCGGTTTTCTGGTCGTGCAGCACCGCGTGCCGGTGGAAGAAGGTGCCGCGCCCGCTGTCCTGGCCCGTGAGGCGCACGGGGTATCCTTCTTGCACGAGGCTTGCGTAGGCCAGGTTCTCGGCGGCGCCCCAGTCGAGCGCGAGATCGCCATTCATCATGCGTTCGCGCGACTGCATGATGGCGAGCACCCGCGGGTGCAATTGCCAATCCGCCGGGTAGGTCGTAATCGCCTTGCCGAGCGCCCGCAGGCGCGGCATGTCCACCGCGGTCTTGATCGGCTCCCAGTCCGCGCTCAAGTACTCGCTCCAATCCACGGTGTACTTGTTGCCGATGAGGCCGAGTGCCGCGCGCGCTTGCGGCTTGCCTTCATCGAGACCCTTGCGGTACAGATCCATCATGGCGGCCGCGTCCGTGGCGCCGATCACACCCTCGGCCGCCAATTTGTCGGCGTACAGTTGGCGCGCGGTGGGTTTCTTGCGAATGACCTGGTACATGAGCGGCTGGGTCGCCGCGGGCTCGTCGGCTTCGTTGTGGCCGTGCCGCCGATAACACACCAGGTCGATCACCACGTCCTTGTGGAATTTCATCCGGTACTCGAGCGCGAATCGGATCACGAAGCACACGGCCTCGGGGTCATCCGCATTGACGTGGAAAATCGGCGCCTCGATCATCTTCGCGACATCGGAACAGTACAACGTGGAGCGGGCATCGCGCGGATCACTCGTCGTAAATCCCACCTGATTGTTGATGATGACGTGCACCGAGCCGCCGGTGTAGAAGCCGCGGGCCTGCGACAGCTGCAAGGTCTCCATGATCACGCCCTGACCGGCAAAGGCGGCGTCGCCGTGAATCTGCACCGCCAGCACCTTGTCGCCCAACGCATCGCCGCGCCGCTCCTGGCGCGCGCGCACCGAGCCCTCGACCACCGCGTTCACCACCTCGAGATGCGAGGGATTGAACGCCAGCGCGACGTGTACGTTGCCCGACGGGGTCTTGAGGTCGGAGGAGAATCCCTTGTGGTACTTGACGTCGCCCGAGCCGCGCAGCTTGGCGAGATCGTACTGGCCTTCGAACTCGCTGAACAAATCCTTGGGCGATTTGCCGAGGACGTTGACCAGCACATTGAGCCGCCCGCGATGCGCCATGGCGATGATGGTCTCCTCGACGCCCATCCTGCCGCCCTGCTGCACCAGATCGTCGAGCAGCGGGATGAGACTGTCGCCGCCCTCGAGCGAGAAGCGCTTCTGGCCCACGTACTTGGTGTGCAGGTAGCGCTCCAAGCCTTCCGCCGCGGTCAATTGCCAGAGAATGTTCTTCTTCTCCTCGGCACTGAAGCGGCGCTGCATGCGCTCCAGTTGAAATTGATCCTGCAGCCACAAGCGCTCTTCCGTGTCCGACACGTGCGCGAACTCCGCGCCGATGGTGTCGGTATAGATGTATTTCAGGTCCGCGAGAATCTTCCGCAGCGTGCCACGCTCGGGTATCGATTGATTGCGGCTGCCGGTGAAGAACTCGGTGTCGAGGTCGGCCTCGGAAAGACCGAAATACTCGAGGTCGAGCACATACGGCTTGGCCCGCTCCTGCAGTCCCAGAGGATCTAAATTCGCGACCAGGTGACCACGGTTCGCGTAGACCTGGATGAGGCGCGAGACGGCCCCCTGCTTCGCGCTGGCGCCGCCGGACTCTGCGTTTTGCGGCGGCGTGCCATTGCCGGCGGGCGCCGGCGCGTGGAGCCGGGCCAAGAGGCGTTCACGGACGGCACTGTGCGCGACCTCGCCGGTGGCGCCGTCCTGCAAGCGGCGGAAGGTGTCGCGCCAGGTCGGTTCGACCGCGTTGGGGTCGATCAAGAATTGTTCGTAGAGATCCTCGATGTATCCGGCATTTCCGCCGGAGAGCGCCGTGGTGGCAAATTGGTCGGCAAGTGTCATAAGTGCATCGGCGGGTGAAAACCGCAGTCCCATCAATATGATGAGGACTAAAAATGGGTTTGCAACCTGGAGGCTAGTTTAGCCGAAGGCGGCACAATATGGAATGTGAGGCCCCCTCGAGCGGGACCCCTCGAGCGAGGTCAGAAGCTCGGAAGGTCGATCGGCTCCTGCAGCATCCATACTTCATAACTGATCAGGCACACATAGGCGCCCAACACGCCGTACAGCACCCATTCCACGCGCAGAAGACGCATGAAGCGATACCGCGCAAGAATCACCATCACGACCAAGCCGATACCGGTCAAGGTCATTTTGAGCGCCGCAAACACGCCGACGCTCTTGTAGATGATCAGCGCCATGATGGGGTTCACTTCTTCGGCGCCCCCCGTCAACAGCACCAGCGTGAGGAAAGCGTCAACGAAGCTCAACAACAAGATGCTGATCGCCACGACCAGCAAATGCGAGGAATGCCAATCGAGGGAGTGAAACCGGGATTCGTCGAGGCGGCGGGGCGGCGTGCGGCGCCGCGGATTGAAACTGCCATAGAACACTGACCGGAGCCCTGCGCGGCGCCTGTCCACTCGATCGCGCCGCTCTTGGGTCACATTGTCCATGGGCTACACTATCCATCAGCCGGATCGACAGCGAAGGTCGATTGGTCATAATACGCGGCGGCTTCGATATTTTTTGCCGATGTGCGACATCGCGCGTGCCGGTGGATTCCGACAAACATTGGGGTCAATGACTGACGGGCCAAATTGTGGGTCTGACCGATGCTACGCCGGCGGTTCCGGCATCGAGCGGGTTCTTGCGTTGAAACAGTCGATTTTTTCAGGTGGTCTCATGGCGCGGCGAATGCATTTATTCGGAATCTTTCTCGTGACTGGTGCGCTTGTGGTGTTGGGCGGCGCACGCGCCGGCGCCGCAGGTATTGCGGCTTCAGGTACTGCGGCTTCAGGTACTTCGGCTTCAGGGAGCTCGGCTGCGGCAGCTACTGCACGTGGCGGGTCAGCGACCTCGCGCGGCGCGTACATCGCCCGCGCCGCCGACTGCATGTCCTGCCACACCGGGGAGGCCGACAAACCCTTCGCCGGCGGCAACCCGCTCAAATCCGCATTCGGCACGCTGTACGGAACGAACATCACCTCGGATAAACAAACCGGCATCGGTAATTGGACGAGGGCTGATTTCGAGCGTGCGCTGCGACTCGGAATCAGAAAGGACGGCGCGTATCTCTACCCGGCCATGCCATACGACGCCTATACCAAAATGTCGGATGCCGACATGACCGCGCTATGGCAGTACATCCACGCCCTGCCGCCGATCAACAAGCCCAACATCGACAACACCTTGCCGTTCCCGCTCTCCGTGCGCTTGGGGATGGCCGTGTGGCAAAGCGTGTACTTCAAGCCGGGCCGTTTTGTCCCCGTAGCGTCCAAGGGTGCGGTCTGGAATCGCGGCGCCTATCTGGTGGAAGCCTTGGAGCATTGCAGCGACTGCCATACACCGCGCAACATCGCGCAGGGGCCGGAAACCGAGCACCTGCTCGGCGGCGCGCAAATCGAGGGTTGGTATGCACCCGACATCAGCCACGATCCGCAGTCGAAGATCGCGCATTGGAGCACCGACGCGCTCGCGAAGTTTTTAAAGACCGGAGTTTCCCCGGACAACGCCAAGGTCGTGGGGCCGATGCAGGAAGCCGTGGAGGATAGTCTGCAATACCTGACCGATGCCGACCTGCACGCGATGGCGGTGTACCTCAAGGATCAGGCGAACACCAACGAGCCGGAGACGCCGACCAAAGCCTCCATACCGCGGTTGGCGGCCGGCAAGCGGCTGTACGAGGACAACTGCGCCAGCTGTCATGGGCGAAACGGCGTGGGACGCGAGGGCACGATTCCGTCGCTCGCGCACAATGACTCGGTCACCGCGAGCGAACCCTACAATGTGATCATGGCCATGCTGGAGGGCTTCAAGCCGCAGGGCAGTTGGGGGGCCATGGGCTCGTTCGCCGATGTGTTGAACGACGATCAAATCTCCGCCATCGCCAATTATGTGCGCACCGCGTGGGGCAATGGCGCGTCGCCGAATGCCACTCCCTGGTCGGTCGGCAACTGGCGCAAGAACGCCACCGCCGCGGCCGGCAACACTCATGCACTGCTCTGCCCCAACCTGGCGGAGGGCGTGATCAAGCCGGCGCTTAGCTTGACTCCCGACGCATTGAAGCAAGCAGCCCGGGACAAGGGCAAGATGGCGGGGCTCGTCGCCGACTACCGGGCGGCGCGGCCCGACACCTCGAAGGCCGAGGTGATCGAGGCGCTCAGCACCGCCTACTGCCGCGCGGTGTCCACCGACAGCATCTCTGAAGCGCGAATGAGCGCGAACATTGCGGGTTTCGCGCAACGCGTGGCGGTGGCGCTCTAGTCCGTGGCGATCTAGAGCCGCAGGCCGGTACCCCCGTATGAAAGCGCTGCTGCGCGTCGTATCGACGGTGCATGCCTTGATGGCGGCGTTGTTCGCCGGCGCGGCGATCTTGCTGATTTTCTTGGCGACGCAGATGGCGTGGCAGGCGATCAGCAAAGGGCTGGATGCGGCCGCCGCTCAACAGATCATCGAAGCCATCGGATTGCTGGCAGCGGCGGTCGTGGCTCTGCAGATCGCCCAGACGATCGCGGAGGAAGAGGTTATCCGCGAGGCTCACGTCAGCGGACCCACTCGTGTGCGGCGCTTCTTGTCCCGCTTCTTGGTGGTCCTGGTCGTGGCATTATCCATCGAAGGGCTGGTCGCGACCTTCAAGGCGGTGCATGAAAACCTCGGTCAGCTCCCGGCCGCCGCCAGTATCCTAATCGGGACCGGTGTGCTGTTGAGCAGTTGGGGCGTGTTCATCCGGCTCAATCGGTATGCGGAAGAACTGGAACCGGAGGCCATGGAGGAAGCGAAGCGGGAGGATAAGAAGCTGCAGTCGTAGTGGTCGGTGTGGCGTCGACGTACTATGATCCCCAAGGTACACGGCAATAAATGCGAGGATACGCCGGTGCCGGGACTGTATTTCGAAGAATTCACCGTGGGGCAGACGTTCGTCCATTCGATAAGGCGCACCGTGACTGAAACGGACAACGTGCTCATCACCGCGTTGACTCACAATCCCGCGGCGCTGCATCTCGACGAGGAGTACTGCCGCACGCAGACCGAGTTCGGTCAACGTCTCGTCAACAGCGTGTTCACACTCGGCTTGATGGTGGGCATTTCCGTGCACGACACCACCTTGGGCACCACGGTCGGCAATCTAGGCTGGGACGAGGTGCGCTTCCCGAAGCCCGTATTTCACGGCGACACATTGCGCGCCGAGAGCGAAGTGCATGAAGTGCGGGCGAGCAAGAGCCGCCCCGAGAACGGCATCGTCACATTCATCCACCGCGCCTACAATCAACACAATGCATTGGTCGCCAGCTGCAAACGTTCGGCATTGATGCTGCGAAAGCCCAAGTAAATGTTGCGCTCCATGCTTTTCGTTCCGGCGGACAGCGAACGAAAACTCGCCAAGGGCGCGGGCGCCGGCGCGGACGCCCTGATCCTCGACCTCGAAGACTCGGTGCTGCCGGAGCGCAAACCGCTGGCGCGCGGTCTGGCGCGCGAGTACCTGCAAAGTCATGCAAACGAGGGACCGATCTGGATTCGCGTCAACGATCTCGCGAGCGGCGAACTCCTCAAGGACCTGGCGAGTGTCGTGCCCGTGCGTCCGGCAGGCATCGTGCTGCCGAAAATCCGCGGTCCCGAAGACATACTGACCGTGACGAACTACTTGGACGCGCTCGAAGCCGCGAACGACGTTACGGGGAGCCCGAGCAGCGCGGGCATGGCGATCCTCGCTTTGGTCACCGAGACCCCCGCCGCAGTATTGCGCATGGGTGAATTGGTGGTTACGAACTCACACAGGCCCAATGTCTTACCCCGGCTGGTCGCCTTGGGGTGGGGCGCCGAAGACTTGAGTTCGGCACTGGGCGCGGGGGATCCCCGCTTGCCGGATGGGGCATGGCGGCCCATGTACGAGCATGCGCGCTGTCAGTGCATATTGGCGGCGCACGGCTTAGGGTTAGAGGCCATCGACACGGTCTACGTCAATTACAAGGATGCCGACGGCCTGCGCCTTGCGTGCGAAGCCTCTCGCTACGATGGATTCACCGGCCGTTTTGCCATCCATCCAGACCAGGTCCCGGTGATCAATCAGGCGTTCACGCCGAGCGATGCCGAAGTGGCGCTGGCGCGGCGCATCGTCGGGGCCTTTGCGTCCGGCGCGGGCGCAGTGTCGCTCGACGGCAAAATGTACGACATGCCGCATCTGAAGGCCGCGCAGCGCCTCACGGCGGTTGCGCCTAACTCGCAGTCACCATCTTCGCCACGAACTCGCTCACCGGCATCGTCGCGAGCGCCGCCTGGTCGGCGAACATCGCCTTGATCACCTCGGTCTGCTTGGCGCCGAAGTGCGCCGCGACGCTGGCCTCGAATTTCTTCACCAGCACGGGCGTGCCTTCGGAGCGGCGCTTGCGATGCCCGATCGGATAATCGACCGAGACTCGGCGACTCGACGTACCGTCCTTGAAGAACACTTGCACGGCATTGCCGATGTAGCGCTTGTCCGCGTCGTAGTACTCGCGCGTGAACACCGGGTTTTCCTTGACCTGCATCTTGGCGCGCAGCGCATCGACGCGGGGGTCGTTCGCGATCTCATCCTCGTAGTCGGAGGCGGTCAAGCGGCCGAACAGCAGCGGAATGGCCACCATGTATTGAATGCAATGGTCCCGATCCGCGGGATTCGCGAGCGGACCGGTCTTGTCGATGATGCGCACGCCGGGCTCCTGGGTTTCGATCACGACGCGCTCGATCTCATCGAGCTTGCCGCCGATCTCCGGATGCAGGGTCATGGCGGCTTCCACCGCGGTTTGTGCGTGAAATTCCGCCGGAAACGAAATCTTGAACAGCACGTTCTCCATCACGTAGCTGCCGAAACCTTGGGGCAGCGCGAGCGGCTTGCCCTTGAACAGCACGTCCTGGAAGCCCCAGGTTTTGGCGGACAGCGCGGAGGGATAGCCCATCTCGCCTTTCAATGCGAACAGCGCGTGACGCACCGCCCGGCTGGTGGCATCGCCCGCCGCCCAGCTCTTGCGAGAACCGGTGTTCGGCGCATGCCGATAGGTGCGCAGCGCCCCGCCGTCGATCCAGGCATTCGACACGGCATTGATGATCTGGTCGCGGGACCCGCCGAGCAGCGCGGTGACCACCGCGGTCGAGGCCACGCGCACCAGCAGCACATGATCCAACCCGACGCGGTTGAAGCTGTTCTCGAGGGCGAGTACGCCTTGGATCTCGTGCGCCTTGATCATGCCGGTGAGTACGTCGCGCACGGTCAGCGTCTTGCCGTTGCGGGACAAATAATCGGCGACCGCGAGGATGCCGCCCAAGTTGTCGGACGGATGGCCCCACTCCGCGGCGAGCCAGGTGTCGTTGAAGTCCAGCCAGCGAATCATCGCGCCGATATTGAACGCCGCGTTGATGGGATCGAGTTCATACGACGTTCCCGGGACGCGCGCGCCGTTGGTCAGCGTTGCGCCCGGAACGACCGGTCCCAGCAACTTGGTGCAGGCCGGATATTTGAGCGCCTGAAATCCGCACGCCAGGGTATCCATCAAGCAGTAGCCTGCGGTCTCGTACGCCAAGGGACTCTTGATGTCGTAGCTCAGCGCATAGTCTGCAATGGCCGTGAGGACGTGATCCGGCTCGGGTCGTTCGGCCGACTTGATATCGTGTGACATTGAGAAAAGTGACCGCCTTTTTTTAATTGCGCCGTTTTTAATGCGCTGTTTGAATTGCGCTTTTCAGGCTCGCTGCGCCAACGGCACGAACTTTATATTCTCCGGCCCCGTGTAATTCGCGCTCGGCCGGATGATCTTGCCGTCGACCCGTTGTTCGATGATGTGCGCCGCCCAACCGGAAGTGCGGCTGATCACGAACAGCGGCGTGAACATCGCCGTCGGCACGCCCATGAGGTGGTACGAGACCGCAGAAAACCAATCAAGATTAGGGAACATGTTCTTGATTTCCTTCATGATTGTCTCGATCCTTTCGGCGACGGCATAGCCCAAGGGTTCGTTGGCTTCGACCGCCAGCGAGCGCGCGACTTCTTTGATCACCTGATTGCGCGGATCGGAAATCGTGTACACCGGATGCCCGAATCCGATGATCACCTCCTTGCTCGCGACGCGCGACCGGATATCGGCTTCCGCGGCCTCCGGCGAGTCATAGCGGCTTTGAATCTCGTAAGCGACTTCATTGGCGCCGCCATGTTTGGGCCCGCGCAACGCGCCGATCGCGCCGGTGATGCAGGAATACAGGTCGGAGCCTGTACCCGCGATGACCCGCGCCGTGAACGTCGACGCGTTGAACTCGTGCTCGGCATACAGATTCAACGAGGTGTGCATCGCCCGCACCCATGACGCCGACGGCTTGCGGCCATGCAACAGGTGCAGAAAATGCGCGCCGATCGAGTCGTCGTCCGTTTGCACGTCGATGCGGCGCCCGGATGTGGCGTAGTGATGCCAGTAGCACAGCATCGAACCGAGGGAGGCCAACAGTCGATCGGCAATATCCCGCGCCGCGGCGATGGGATGCTCGTTTGCTTCGGGCAGCCAGCAGCCGAGGGCCGATACGCCGGTGCGCAGCACGTCCATCGGGTGACTCGTCGCGGGCAGCTGCTCCAGTACAGTCAATACCGCAGGCGGGGGCATGCGAAGCGACTTGAGTTTCGCCTTGTAGGCCAACAATTCGCCGAGGTTCGGCAATTTCTCGTGCACCAACAAATAGGCGATCTCTTCGAACTCGCAGGTGGTCGCGATATCGAGAATATCGTAGCCGCGGTAGTGCAGATCATTGCCGGTCTTGCCGACCGTGCATAGCGCAGTATTGCCGGCCGTCACACCGGACAGGGCCACGGATTTTTTCGGCTTGAACGCCGCCGCCTGAGTCTGGCTCGCCATGCTGGTACTCCCATTACTGGTGATCGCCGAGCTGATGCCGTCTGGGCTGGCGCTCGCTGCGCCGGTACTCGCCAGCCCGGCGCTCGCTGGGCCCGTGCTCGCCTTGCTGGTGTCCGCGGTCGTGGTGTTCACTTTTCCTTGCCTCCGGCGAATAGTTCGTCCAACTTCGCTTCGTACGAGTGATAGTCGAGGTACTTGTACAGATCAGCGCGAGTCTGCATCAACTCGAGAACGTTCTTTTGCGTGCCGTCGCGGCGAATCGCCTGGTAGGTGGAGAGCGCGGCCGCATTCATCGCGCGGTAGGCGGAGCAGCAATGCAGCACGATGTCGACCCCCACCGTGGCCAATTCCGCGCGCGTGAATAGAGGCGTCAGGCCGAATTCCGTGATGTTCGCGAGCACCGGCACTCCGACGGCGTCCTTGAAGCGCCGGTACATCGACAATTCGGTGATCGCTTCCGGGAAGATCATGTCGGCGCCGGCCTCGACACAGGCGACCGCGCGCTCGAGCGCCTTGTCGATGCCCTCGACGGCCAAGGCATCGGTGCGCGCCATGATCACGAAGTGCGGATCGGTGCGCGCATCGACGGCGGCCTTGACGCGATCGACCATTTCCTGCTTCGACACGACTTCTTTGCCGGGACGGTGCCCGCAGCGTTTGGCTTGCACCTGATCTTCGAGGTGCATGCCCGCGGCGCCGGACTTGATGAAGGACTTCACGGTGCGCGCTATGTTGAACGCCCCGCCCCAGCCGGTGTCCGCGTCGACCAGCAGAGGCAATGCACAGGCGTCCGTGATGCGGCGGATATCGATCAGCACGTCGTCCATGCTGCTGATGCCCAAATCCGGCACGCCCAACGAATTGGCGGCGACGCCGCCGCCCGACAAATACACGGCCTTGAAGCCGCAGGCGGCCGCCATGCGCGCGACGTAGGCATTGATGGCGCCGACGACTTGCAGCGGCCGCTCCTCGGCAATCGCGGCGCGTAAAAGCGCGCCCGGGCTCATGCACGCCCCGCGATGGGGATCAGGGCTCCGGTCACCGCGCGCGCGCCATCCGACAACAAAAACGCGATGACATCGGCAATGGCGGAGGGCGCCACCCACCGGCTGAAGTCCGCATCCGGCATGTCGAGCCGATTGCGGGGCGTGTCGATGGTGCTCGGCAATATGGCGTTCACGGTCACTCCACGATCCTTCAATTCGTCGGCCAGGGCCTCGGTCAGGCGGGCCACGCCGGCTTTGGAAGCGGCGTACGGTCCCATGCCCGCGCTCGCCTTGGTTGCGCCGAGCGCGCCGATATTGACGATGCGTCCGGCACCCGACTTGACCAACAACGGCAGCGCCGCTTTGCAGGTCACCACGGCGGTACGCACGTTCATCCGATATAGGGCATCCCAGGTCTCGAGCGAGCCTCCGTCGAGCTTGTCAAAACGGAAGCCGCCGGCGACGTTGACCAATCCGTCGAGCCGCCCCGCGGCCGCGGCGATGCGCTGCATCACCGAATTGGCCGAGTCTTCTTGCGATAGATCGATGCCGCCGAACAGCAGCGCCCCCTCGGGGTGCGCGGACGCAGTCGCGGTCGCGGGGGTCGGCGCCGGCGCGTGATCCAGGATGGCGACCTTCGCGCCGGCCTCCGCCAGCGTTTTGGCCACAGCCGCCCCCAGCGCGCCAAAGCCGCCGGTGACCGCCACGACCTTCCCCGACAAATTCGCGCTCATGGGTGAATTCCTCGTACCCAAAACTATAGTGGCAACGCCGGTGGGCCCGGATGACCAAAGCGATCAAACTGCCTGAGCGAAATTACCACACCGGCACGTCACCCCTGCAGCCCGCGCCGAAATTCCCCCGGCGACGCCCCGGTCCATTTCCTAAATGCCCGATGAAAGGCGCTGCGCTCGGAGAACCCCAGTTCGAGCGCGATATCCATGACGCTGCGGCCCGAGTGACTCAGGTAGCTGATGGCCAGATCGCGGCGCAGTTGATCCTTGATGCCCTGATAGGACGCGCCCTCCTCGTGCAGTCGCCGGCGCAGTGTCGCCGTCGTCATGTTGAGCTCTGCTGCGAGGGCTTCGAAGTCCGGCACTTCGCCGGGGAGGAGTTGGCGCAGACGTCGGCGAATCCGCGCGCTCATGCTGCTGCCGTTCTTGTATTTGACCAGGATGTTTTCCGGCGCGGTGCGCAAGAATTCCTTCACGGAGCGCTCATTCTGCACGACGGGAAGATCCAGATGATCGGCCTCGAACACGATGCGGGTGGTCGGCATGTCGAAGCTCAAATCAGTGCAGTACATCAGCCGGTACTCGGCCGCGTGCGCCGGCTCCGGATAGCTGAAATGCGCCCTGAGAATGGGGATTCTTCGTCCCACCAGCCAGCACGCGAGGCCGTGCACCAGCATGAGCAGCACCTCGTGCGCGAAGGTTCGCGGCGCCGCGGCGGTCCGGCGCTCGCGCAAAATGACGGTGGCCTCCGATGGCCGGAGCATGGCCTCTGCCGTGCCGTGAGCGGCGTCGGCTGAACCCTGCGTCGGCTCGGCCGGAACGCGCCGGCCCTCCACCGGTCCACCACGCATTAACGACCCGGTGATATCGTCGAGGATCAAGCCGTAGAACCGCAGGCTGCGCTCGAGCGCCGAGTGCAGGGTTTTGCAGCCGAGCACCGAATGCACCAGCATGGCGAAACTGCCGGACTTCATGCGGCGCGAGTCCTGGCCGAAAAATTCGTCATCCAGGGTGAGGGCGACGAGGCGCCACAATTCTCCGTAATGCTTCGCCGACACCCGTGCCTGCGGAACCTGGAGCAGGCTCGCCGACAAGCCCACTTTCTCGAGCAGCGCTTCGGCATCCAAGCCGCGCGCGCGCACGCCCTCGAGCGCCGCCACGACGAAGTGGATGGCAATCGTGCCGGGCTCGGCTCGCGCCGCGGGAATTGCCGCGCTCTGGGTCATGCTCGCTGATGAATGTGGCATTTTCGATCACGCATTTTGAACGGTTTGGGCACCAAGGCGGGTGCACTCAAGCCCTATAGTTTACGCAACTATGGACTGCTACACGGAAGATCAGCGCATGATCCGCGATTCGGCGCGCGAGTTCGCACGCGCCGAACTTGCCCCCCATGCGGCCGAGTGGGACAAGGCGGGCTGGATCGCCGATGCGGCCGTCGCCAAGCTCGGGGAAGTCGGCCTGCTCGGAATGATCGTGCCGGAGGAATGGGGCGGTTCGTACACGGATTACGTCGCCTACGCGCTCGCGGTCGAGGAGATCGCCGCCGGCTGCGCCGCCACCTCGACGCTCATGAGCGTGCATAGTTCGGTG